>OFHA01000240.1_pt1 | contig 50076 bp, 46 predicted proteins | sample 1521891 | NCBI WGS metagenome assembly OFHA01 (sample SAMEA3504089, study PRJEB24116) | mouse gut metagenome | biome: mouse gut; feature: mouse-associated habitat; material: faeces | place: Denmark | collected 2011
CTGCTTAGGCATTGATATCCTTGCAAAAAAAGTGTCAACCAATATTGACAATATCCATCCTTTGTTTTTTCCAATTTCTTTATTACTGTTAGCAATGTCACCAACATCCTCAATAAAGTCAGACTCTCTTACACCTGTTGCATTATCTTTGATACTAATAAATCTCTTTTTTGTATCAATAAAAATGTCAACACTACCTTCGTTGGCAGCCAAAATACCCCTAGAAATAGCAAGGTCAATTTGGTCGCAAGCGTTTTGTATGTATTCTCGGTAAATAACCTTGGAATCAGAGTACATCCCTGTTGTAAGGTTATCAAGTATATTTTTTCCTACTGTTGCCATAACTATCTCCTTATTTGAACTGTTTGTAAATCGGTTTCGGGAACTTTATGTTCAAAAGAGACCGAAAGATGGGATTTTGTATAATATACTCACCCTGTTTTAAACGGGTCATCATAGTTTTATATACAGGAGGAATACTCTTGTAATCGCTTTTGGTAACTTCAATAGAGTTTGTTCTCCCATAGGCGTGTGTGGAACAATTGCCAGTAACACGGTCGTGAATCGCGCTTCTAAATTGTTCTGCTGCAAACAAGACAACGCCGAGAGAGCGTCCTCTTTCTGCAACATCAAGAACTTGCCGCAAAATAGGGGAGTTCTTCGGAGTTTCCTTGGATGCATACTTGTTAAGTTCATCAATAAAAATGACAATTCTTGAGGGTGGATTTACGCCTTCTTCGCCAGAATATTGACCTAACTGTAAATCATAGATGGTACGGATGGCATCTCCAAATACATACGCCTGCTTATCTTCGGAAAGTTTGGCAATATCAATGACATGAACCTCATTTTTTTTAATATACTTTAAAGCATCACCTATTCGAGTTTCGCCATCTTCTTCTCGGATATCTCTTGCAAAAATCTTGTTATCTGTAATGCTCTTATTGATTATTCTGTAGAACTTACGCCAACTTGCTACAGGAATTTCCTTATCCTTTCCAGAGGATTCAGAAGAACATTTTTCTTTTACTGCTTCGAGAAAATCCTGCCAATCGCTTACGTGATTGAAACGACCTTGACCAGACATAATATAGCTGATAATAGATTCCATTGTCTGTGTAGAGTCGTCAATATTTGCAAACATCAAGTCAAGGTTTTCTTTATCATACTTATAAATATATTTAAACTTCTTGGCTTTTTTCTTCTTGATATTATCTTCAACCTCTTCTGGTGTCATATATGTATTCCAATGACGTGTTTTCGGGATAGAGTAAGGGTAGTAGTACTTAACATTTTTAAATGGTTCCGCCGCCAATCCTAACTTTTCATACTTTTCAAAAGTATCTTTTCGTGCTGCTTCGGGATTTCGTTCATCTGCGAAATCATTTATTTGGTCAATGGCAAGCAAATCCTTTCCTTTAACATTAAAGAGAACAAATGCAACATTATCCTCATCATCGTCTTTGGATTCTTTCTTCATATAGCTGTCTTGAATTGCTTTTAGCAAAAACATAGCATAAGAAGTTTTAGAAGCAAGACCTGAAATACCTGAAATATTTAAATGTGCGCCTTCGGGACCGATGATAAATTTTGAGTTGAGATTGACTGGCAGCGTAACCCTTTCACAACCGCTAGTTCCCTCATACATTTCAATATAACCGCACATCAGCGGGTTACGTATATCATTTAATCCGAGAGCATAGTTGATTTCTTCAGCAGTTGCTAACATAACCTTTGCATTGTTCTGTACGGGAATATAAATATTATTTGTGTTGCAGACCACTTTGGCAGTTACATAGTTCATTCCAACACGAAGTGTGTTCCCTTCAGCACTGACATCACCAAAATCACTTGATATAAAATTTGTCAAAAAACTGGCGGCATCAGTGATATGCGCTATATCCTCAATTACACCATAAGAAAACGAATTGTTGACGTGCTGCACTTTCACAATATCAAATGGGTTCAAGATAAGTTCGGGAGCTGTCCAAAAAGTAAAATCATCAATGGTTGTTGGTTTCTTTTCTGTCGCTAATACACGACCTATAATATTATTAGCCATAATCTCTATCCTCCTCAAAATAGATGCAGGAACATCTCTGTACTTATGTATCTGCTTTTAACATAGGACTCAGTTAAAAATACTGGATATAAGTGGTTTGCCCATCGGCGATCTGTTCCATAACAAGTGGGATTTCGTTCATTAATGATGTTTGCCGAAATTAAATCTATCACATCACTATCAATACCATCATCAATCTCTTTATCCATCATTATTTTTTCTACTTTTACGACACCATCGAATGGCGTCTGTGTTCTTTTTTTATCCCGTAAGCGGATATACCATACCCCAAATGGAACATCGCCTAAATATTCTATGTTTTCATACCTTGCAACAGGCGTTCTATGGAAAACTGGTAAGTCTGCAATATAATTTGAATTTGGTTTTCCAGTATGGTCAAGGCAGCTTTCTGGATTAAAAGATTTTGAAACACCAACAACCCAACTGTAATTATGTTTGATTTTTTGCAGAGTTCGCAAGTCCTCCCGTCCAGTTTTCATAATTTTATATTCAAGAGAACCATCTTTCAGCAAATAGGCGTCCTGCCCTAACCGTTCGTCCTTAACAAGTTCAGCCACCATTCGTTTTTCTGCTTCAATCATATAATCTTGAATTTTTGCAACTGCCAGATTATCAAGTTTAGCATCTAACGCTCCAGCCTTAGAGGTTGAATATGGTAAAATTGCAGAAAAATGAAGATTTAATCGCTTTAGCTCGTCGCTTTGATTAAGTTTTACGACTTTTGAAGCGAAGTAAGCTGCATCGTCCCACCCGTCTGCATTTGCTTTGTCGGGAAGCGCCAATACTAATTCACGATAAAATCGTTCTTTCTGCATGCGCTTATTATCACGCTTACAGCATCCAATACCAATTTGTCCAGCTACAACAGGAAAAACCTGCTTGTTATATGCAATATCATCAACCTTAAAAACGTGACGGGATCCATCAAGGAAATATTTAAAAAGCGAAGGTTCCCCAACCTCTTGAAGCTGGTCTGCCAACTGTTTTAAATTTATGGAATTTTTCGGAGAACCAGTTTCCCCAGAATCTTTCCACTTTATTATTTTATTAGGGTCATCATCATAATCTATGGAAGGCAGACCGATAGAGTCATAGCTATACTTATATGTGTGATAGCTTTTTCCCCTTGTTTCTTTTTCAATAATTTCCATTATTTTAGCCATATGAAACTCCTTTTTTTCGCCATTCATTTACCGAGGAAATCCAGTGCTCGGTTAGATCATTATCGGTAACAGCCGCCATAAACGGCTTGGCGAGGAAATTATTTATCTTTCTCAAAACAATTCCATAATCCTCTGTATCCGTATCAATTTTTCGGCAAAATGCGTTCCACTTCTTCTGCATGGCTTCGTCATTTACAAACCCTATTACCTGTTCAAACTGTCCAACCGTAAAGACATGTCCACGATTTTCAAAGGTCTTTTTTAAAGCCTTTGTAAGTGTAGCGCCGTCGAAATCAAATCTATTTGCAAGGTAGTAGATGTCATAGTAGTCCTTCATTCTACTGGAGAACTCCATTAAGCTGAGTATTGCGTCTATCTTTTCTGCAATTGTTGTTTCAAGCGAATAAGTGTTCACTGTGGGAGCAGGAAAATTATCAAGCTGCGTGGGGATTTTTCGTTTTTCTTGTTTTGGCACAATGACATCGCCAACACCAAAATCAATACTGAATGGTGTTCTGGTATTTTTAATTCTCGCCACAATGGAAACCCCGATACCAGCATACTTTTTTGCAACAGCAATCGGTGCAATTTCTTTGATTTCAAAGCCAATAAAATCATTTCCTGTAGATGTTCCGATGATTTCTTCTAATACAGGTTTCAATTCTTCGGGCGTATTTGGTACTTTCCGAAGAAGGAAATCAACATCCACTGTGACACGGCTATCAAAATTGGTAACAGAATAAATAAACAGACCGCCTTTGAGAATGAGATTATCAGCGTATTTGGATTTCTCTAAACGACGTAAGAACTCTTCCTGGCAGAAGAGCTGCAGACAGAGCTGATAAGTTCTGCCGCTTTCAGCGGCTTTGTTTTTCAATCTTGCAAGCACAGACGCAGCTATATCAGCCATTCAAAAGCACCTCCATTACATTCATAACTTTTGTATAAAGTTTCATTTCTTTTGCATACATGGAAAGATTTACCAGGTTTTTGTTATTATCAATGGCATAGGCATTGACCGCTTTATTGAAAATTTCATTGTCCAATTTTGTGCGATATTTGAAACAATCACAGAGCGTCCGCTCACGGTCATAAACTGCCAGAGAAATGCCATTAAAATTATCGATTGTCTTACCCAGATTCAAAAAATTCTTTTGGATAAAGTATGGTTTCAAAGGTATTTCCTGCACCCGTTTTACTGTTCTTGAGGCTGTCTGCGGTACTGCAACCGACCATTTACGAGGACAAAAATCGCTATACCCATAATGAAATAGAGCTGATTCTACGCAGATGATTCCTCTTGGAAGCATTTCTTTTAATATTTGTTCATCTGTCACGAGGGCATTTTGAGGAAGCTGATAAAAGCCACGGCGGATTCTCTCTATAACGCCTTCTTTACAGAGTGCGGCTACTTCATAATTTTTAATTCCGTCTAAAACAAAGTCCGATGTTTTTGCTATTCCGCCTTTATTTAAAATTACTTTTCTTGCAAGTTCCCTTTTATTCAAATAAACACCAACTTTCTGCACGCAAAACACTTTGAATGTATGTCTTTATTATATAGAAGTGCAAAGCAAATTTCAATAGTTTTAGGCAGACATTTTACAAAATTTGCGTGCCGTTTGCAATACTATTTTTAATAAAAGCAAGAGGGTAAGACATTTTATCCCTACCCTCTGATTTTAATTCTTTATATGTAAATAATTTCCTTGTTCACAATTTCCCTAACATTAGCCCTTATATTATTAAGCCTTCTTACCCAATCCAAGGCATTTTCAGCTTTTAACTGTTCGGTTATGTCTTGCGCCTGTTTCATATCCCCAATGAGCCTTTCAAAACGTTCCTGCGCCTGTCTGTCAATGCTGACAAGATAAGCATTCAGCTTGCCGCTTGTAAGAAGATTGATGTATGTAACTTTGCGATATTGCTTCAGATAATCCAGATGCCGCTGTCCCCATGTGCCTATCGGCTGTTCTTCTTCGGCGGGCAATTGTAAATCTGGAACAAAATATCCATTTTCTTCGTGATATGTACCGCCTAACTGTTCAAATAATGATTTTGCCATTTTCTGTTTCCTCCAGATAAGATATTCACTCCACATATTTGTGTCTGCTGTCTTAAACACAATTTTTGAGTTTTGTCCTTATCTGGTTTCATACTTAATCCAGATTGGAATACTCATTGTTGCCCTTGAGAATTTGCTTTATCAGATTTACCAGGGAAAAAAGAAATAGCCGCCACTATGATCTGACCGCAAATAGTGACGGCTTACCTCTTATGAGGTAAAAAGTAATTATTCAGAGGGTAGAGCTGCTTCTATGGCTTTTCCCTTTTCTTATATTCAAGATAGCATATCTGCAATCAGAGTTCAAGACTCTTTTTTAACTGGTACATACTGAATAAATATCCCCTATGCAGCAATGGAACAGTTCATAGTTTGGGGAATCCAAATATTATTCTTGGAAGTGGCGGGGAGAAGATGGTATAATAGTATTATTCACAATTGTGGAAAGACATTATACATAAATTAGAAGGAGGATATCTTTGTGAGATTAGTGACACGTTCGGACTTTGACGGATTGGCATGTGGTGCGCTGCTGCTGGAGGTGGGGGTGGTAGACCATTGGAAGTTTGCACATCCAAAGGATTTACAGGATGGATTGGTTGAGATAAATGAGGACGATTGCCTGGCGAATGTGCCTTATGTGGAGGGATGCGGGCTTTGGTTCGACCATCATTCCAGCGAGCATGAGCGGCTGCAGCTGGCGGGGAAGTATAAAGGGGAAAGCCGGATGGCGCCCTCCTGTGCAAGAATTATCTATGAATATTATGGAGGGGCAGAGCGTTTCCCCAGGATGGGAGAGATGATGGAGGCAGTTGATAAGGTGGATTCCGGCAGCCTTACCATAGATGAAGTGATGAATCCTACAGGATGGATTCTGGTGGGATTTTTAATGGATCCCCGGACAGGGCTTGGCAGATGGAGGGAATTTTCCATTTCCAATTATGAACTGATGGAAAAGCTGCTGGAAGCCTGCCGTGTTATGGATATAGAAGAGATCCTTGCCCTGCCTGATGTGAAGGAGAGGATTGAAGTTTATAATGAACAGACGGAAAAATTCAAGGAGATGGTTGGGGCACATACCCGTACCCAGGGCAACGTGATTATCACGGACTTAAGGGGCGTGGAACCTATTTATACAGGCAACCGATTTATGATCTACAGCATGTACCCGGAACAGAACATTTCCGCATGGATTGTCAGTGGGCGGGGCGGGCAGGGGTGCTCCGCGGCAGTGGGCTACAGCATTTTAAACCGGACGGCAGACTTGGATGTAGGAAGCTTGATGCTCAAATACAACGGCGGCGGCCACAAGAGAGTGGGCACCTGCCAGTTCAGCAATGAAAATATGGATGAGGAGCTTCCCAAAATGCTGGAGGACCTTTGCAGCCTGGCAGGGTAGCAAAGAAACAAACGCGCCTTGCCCCGCAGGCAGGCTTATTGTAATGCAAAGGCCTGGCAGGGAAAGTTTTCCCGGCCAGGCCTATAAACATAAAATCTAACCGCTGACTGAGGGAAGGTTAGAAAGATTATTGTTTTCAGTGCCGTCAGGAACAGATTTCAAATATTCCTTTCCATCCCTGTGGGCAATGCCCACACTGTTGATATTCCCTTCTTTTGCCAGCGCGACCCCTTCTTCTTTGGATACGCAAGTCCCGTCAGAAAGCTGGTAGCCATTGACCCGCCCGTTTGACTTTACAAGCCCCACAATATCCTTTGCGCCCGGTTTGGGCTGGGGAATGGAATCTAACGTATTCTTTGCAAGCGTTGAGTCAGGTATGATTTCTTTTTCTTCCATAAGACCTCCTGGTTATTAAGTGAAATGAATTGGCACGGGAATATTGTTTTGCAGAAAATAAAAAATTATGCCTGAAAATTATTTCCGCAGATTTTTCCGGATTCAAAGAACAAAAGGTTTTTTTCTAAAAAAGTTTATGCTATAATGATTAAAAATTATTTCTTATGTATAATGATGAAAATAACTGGAATGGAGGATCAGAATGTATTCGCTAGAGGAAGTAAAAAAGGTTGACCCGGAAATCGCCCAGGCGATTGTGGACGAGCAGGAGAGGCAGGACAGCCACATTGAACTTATTGCATCGGAAAACTGGGTAAGCAAAGGGGTTATGGCGGCGATGGGAAGCCCGCTGACCAACAAGTATGCGGAAGGATATCCGGGCAAACGATATTATGGCGGCCTGCCAGTGTGTAGACGTGGTGGAGAATCTTGCCATTGAAAGGGCAAAGGAGCTATTTGGCTGCGAGTATGCCAATGTCCAGCCCCATTCAGGCGCCCAGGCAAACCTGGCGGTACAGTTTGCCATCTGCAATCCTGGCGATACGGTGATGGGAATGAACCTGGACCATGGCGGCCATTTAACCCATGGAAGCCCGGTGAATATTTCCGGCAAATATTTTAAGATTGTCCCTTACGGAGTGGATGGGGAGGGATTTTTGGACTATGGCAAGCTTAAGGAGACTGCGCTGGCGTGCCGGCCCAAAATGATTATTGCGGGGGCTTCCGCCTATGCCCGTACCATTGATTTTGAGAAATTCAGGGAGGTTGCCGACCTGGTGGGCGCTGTTTTGATGGTAGACATGGCGCATATTGCGGGGCTGGTAGCAGCAGGGCTGCACCCGAGCCCAATTCCTTATGCGGATGTGACCACTACCACAACCCACAAGACATTAAGGGGCCCCAGGGGCGGCCTGATCCTCTCCGGCAGGGAGGCAGCGGAAAAATATAACTTTAACAAAGCCATATTCCCGGGGATCCAGGGAGGGCCTTTAATGCACGTGATCGCAGCAAAGGCAGTCTGCTTCAAGGAAGCCCTCTCAGAGGATTTCAGGCGTTACCAGAAGGCCATTGTGGATAATGCCCAGGCATTGTGCAGCGGGCTGATGGAAAGAGGGATCAAGATTGTATCCGGGGGGACGGACAACCACCTGATGCTGGTGGACCTTACCAATTATGGGCTGACAGGGAAGGCAGTGGAAAAAATGCTGGATGAGGCCCATATTACAGCCAATAAAAATACCATTCCCAATGACCCCAAATCTCCTTTTGTGACCAGCGGTATCCGCCTTGGGACACCGGCAGTCACTTCCAGGGGCATGAATACAGAGGATATGGGGGAGATTGCGGAGGCAATCGCCATCATCGTCAAAGGAGGGGAAGAAAAGATCCCGGAAGCAAGGGCCATTGTACAGAAACTCACAGACAAATATCCGTTGGCCTAGTATCATAACCAGCGGTTCCACAGTGCCAGAATTTTGGAAGCCGGAAAGCTTGGCTGCTTTCCGGCTGTTTTTATGTCCAGGGCGCACAGATGGAATTGTTGCTTACACAACGTATGCCCCGCGCGGCGAGTAGGGATAAAATTTCCCCTGCCCGATTGCGCAGCCCCGGGGAGGAGGGGCCGCTAAACCGGCGTATTTGGCCCACGGCGGGGAAGGGGGAAGGAAAATGGAAAATAGTGGGACAAATTTACAAAATTAGACATAAAAACAGATAAAAATGCTATAAAAGAAGAAAAATGAAAAAAAGAATAAAAAATTGAAAAAATGTGTTGACAAATTAAAGGGATCTGGTTATAATAAACTTACAAAAACAAATTCACATAGATAAAATCTTAAAGAAAGGAAGGTACGGACCACCGAAAACGTAAAATAGGTTATCTGCCACAGGCAAGATAACAAAAATGTGAAAATCAAAAACTTTTAAAGTACGAAAGAGTGAGGTACTAAAGAAAGTGAATTTCGAATTCGTATCAAGCACACAAGAAAAAGTAACGATTGACAAAGGAAGAAGGAATAGATGTTACAGTACAACCGTACAAATGAAAAGGGAGAAAGGTACGAAAGAGAAAGAACAACTGAATATGGTACATTATCCATAAGGGGACAAGGAGGTATAGGCCATTGGATAGCGAAGTATAGAAGCGGGTACTGATCAGGGAGATTGGTATCCGCTTCGACATTTAGCCAGCGAAATTGTCCCTGTTTGTTTTTGGTACGTGGAGATAGTGGTAAGGGGAAACAGATAGTCTCTTATTTTTGATTCTGTGCAATTTAAGGTGGAAATCAGACAGCAAATAAGTTATGATAGAGTATATTGTACGGAGGGAAGAGAACTATGGCAAACGATGAGTCAATTGTTGAGGAGATGGACAGAAGAGAATACAGGCGCAAACGCAGGATAAGGAACCGGATCCTTTCCTTTGTTGTTCTAGCCCTGGTTCTTGCAGGCTTGGTTGTGGGGGGCGTAATCGGCGTCAGGAAGCTTTTGTCAGCCTTTGGTGAAAAAAAATATGCAGATGAACTGCAAAAGCAGATGGATGAGCTGCAAGGGGAAGGGGAGGAGCCGCCAGTGGTGGAAGCGCCGGACCAGTCAGTGGAACAGGCACCGCCTCAGGAGGAGCCCAATTATATAGATGAAATTGTAAATTCCTGTATTTCAGAGATGCCCATTGAAGATAAGGTGGCAGGGCTGTTCATGATTACCCCGGAGGCGCTTACAGGCACAGAGACGGTTGTCAGGGCAGGGGATACCACGAAAGCAAAATTAGGGGAGCGGCCTGTGGGCGGCCTAGTTTATTCTGCTAAAAATATACAAAGCGCGGAACAGCTTACGGAAATGCTGTCCAATACCAGAAATTGGAGCAAGTACCCAATTTTCCTGGGCATTGAGGAGGAAGGCGGCACCATAAGCCCGGTTGCGGAAAAGGGGCTTGGGGAAAATGTGGGAAGCATGGCGGATATCGGCGCTGCCGGGGACCCGGGAAGGGCACGGGAAGCAGGGGCGCTGATTGGCGGATATCTGTCTGGCCTTGGCTTTAACATGGATTTCGCCCCGGTAGCAGATATTGTAGCGGAAGGGAATACTGTGATTGGGAACCGTTCCTTTGGCCCTGACGCGGTACAGGCGGCATCTATGGTATCCGCCGCAGTGGAAGGGCTGCAAAGCGCCAAAGTCAGTGCCTGCCTGAAGTATTTCCCGGGGCTGGGGGATACGCTAGATGATATCAGCGCCGGGATGGCCAACTCGGAAAAGACCCTGGAAGAGCTGCAGGCTAATGATTTTACCGTTTACCAGGCAGGGATTGGCGCAGGGGCGGACTTTGTGATGGCAGGGCATATATCTATGGAGAAGGTCACCGGGGATAATACGCCGGCTTCCATTTCCGGGATAATGATTACGGATATTCTGCGGGGGCAGCTTGGCTATCAGGGGATCGTGATTACTGACGCCATGAATATGGGGGCGATCACGGAATATTACACATCGGACGAAGCGGCAGTGAAGGCACTGCAGGCGGGGGCGGACATGATTTTAATGCCGGAAGACTTTGAGGCTGCTTATACAGGCGTACTGGAAGCGGTAAACAACGGGACCCTGACGCAAGAGCGGATCGACGAATCCCTCCGCCGGATTTTCCGGGTAAAATACAAAGATAAAGTAGAATAATAAATATAAAAAAAGAGTTAAAAAAATAAGGAGTATATTGACAGGGCGTTTGTTTGTCAATATACTCTTTTTGTATACTGACCGACTGGTCGGACGGAAAACTCCGCGGCCTGGCAGGGGATGGTTTCCCGGGAAATGGTGGGACAAATATGCCCTGTGCTTCCGGCAGCCGCAGGCAGAATGAAAAGGAGCAAATACATATGTTATCAAAATTCAGCGTAAAAAAACCGTATACAGTGTTAGTGGCGGTGGTGCTGGTAATTGTGCTTGGGGTGGTGTCCTTTACCAGGATGACCACGGACCTTTTGCCTAATATCAGCCTGCCCTATGTGATTGTAATGACCACTTACCCGGGGGCAAGCCCGGAGACGGTGGAGACGGTGGTCACTAAGCCGGTGGAATCTTCTATGGCGACAGTGAGCAATATTGAGAGCATAAGCTCTGTGTCCAGTGAAAACTATTCTATGGTGATCCTGGAATTTTCACAGTCAACAGATATGAATGCCGTTTCCCTGGAAATCCGGGAAAATCTGGACCAGATCAAAAGCTATTGGAGTGATTCGGTGGGGAACCCCATTATCATGAAGCTGAACCCTGATATGCTCCCGGTTATGATCGCGGCGGTAGGCGGCAATGAAATGGACGCTTCCCAGATAACGGCTATGACAGAAAATATGATCATACCGGAGCTGGAAAGCATTGAGGGCGTGGCTTCAGCCAGCGCTACCGGGCTTTTGGAGGAGAGCGTCAATGTGGTTATCCGCCAGGAGAAGATTGATGAGATTAATAAACAGGTATTTGGCTCCATTGATGTGGAAATAGATGAGGCAAAGGAGGAGCTTGACGAAAGCAGGCAGGAGGTCTATGACGGACAGGCGGAGATTAACGATGCCCGGAAGGAATTGGAAGGCTCCAAACAGGATTTAAGGGATGGCCAGCAGGAGTTAGAGGACGGCAGGCTGGAGATAGAGGAAAACCGCAAAGAGCTTGAGGACGGGGAGAAAAAAATCGAGGACGGCAGGGGGGAAATTGCGGAAAACAAGACAAAGCTGGAAGAGGGGAAAACGGAGCTTGCCAACAAAAAGGGGGAAGCGGCAAAGCAGCTTGCAGAGGCGGAAACCCAGCTCCTTACCGCAAAGGCGGACGCGGAGGCAGCGAAAATCCACCTTACCCTGGAGATTGCCCAGATGCGCATGATGCTGGAGGAAGCGGAGAAGCAGTTAGGCAATATCGGTTCTAATTTGCCGGGAGGCCCCTCCAAGGAGGAATTAAACAGGGACATTGCCAAGGCTGACAGGCTGTTGGGTGCTTTGGAAGGGCTTAATGACAGTGATTCCTACGCCAAAGTGGATGAGAGCACCAGGGAAGAGATTAACGGCTTTACCGGCATAGATTTTTCTTCCGGGGACGATGATGGGAATGGCGATGGAAACAGCGGAAATAATGGAAGTGAAGATAACGATGGTAACGGAGGGAATACCGGGGACGGAGACAGTGAAAACACCGGTGGCGGCGAAAACAACGGAAATGGCGGAAACACCGGGAGTAATGATGATGGAAACAGCGGGAATACCGGAAGCGGTGATGATGGCAGCGGGGGGAATACCGGAAGCAGTGATGACGGAAACAGCGGGGACACCGGAAGCAGTGATGATGGCAGCGGGGGGAATACCGGAAGCAGTGATGACGGAAACAGTGGGGACACCGGAAGCGGTGATAATGGAAACAGCGGGAATACCGGAAACAGTGACAGTGAAAACCATCCGGACAATGGCAGCAATGGGGATAGCGGAAGCGATGGCGGCAGCCAGCAGGAGAAAGAGGACACTGCCATAGACAGCGGGGTGCCCGGAGATGATAACAGCGCAGGAAGCGGCGGTAATGCAGGCGGGGCGGATAAGGAAAGTAATGGAAGCCCTGACGGCAGTGCCATGGATAAGGAGACAGAAAGCGCTGGCCCCAAAGAGCCGGGGCAGGATGCAGGCCCCGGTGAGGAATATATTACAGAAGAGGTACGCATAGAAGCCCATAGCAATATCCGGGACAGCGGCATAAACGCCAGAAGCGCCGCAACGGTAGGGCAGGTTAGGGTTGCCCTCGAAAGCAAAAAAGCCATATTACAGGCACAGGCAGACCTGCTGGATAAGGGAAACGAATCTGTTTCTTCTATTAAAAATATGATAGAGACATATAAGCAGTCAATTTCTGAGATGGAAGGAAAAGTCTCTGACTTGGAAAACAACATTACCCTTCTTGACAGTGCCTTAAGCGAGCTTTACCAGGGAAATCTTATAGCGGCTATTGAGCTTGCCAATGCCCAGACTACCATTAGCCTGGGAGAGATGCAGATCACGGCGGCGGAAACCCAGCTTGATGCAAGCGAAAAGCAGCTGGAAGCGGGGAAGGACCAGCTTGACGCTGCCCTAAAGCAGTTAGAAGAGGGGCAGGAGCAGATCAATGCCGGATGGGACCAGTTAAGGGACGGGGAAGAGCAGCTGAACGATACTGCCAAACAGCTTGCAGATGCCCTGGAACAGATTTTAGAAGGGGAGGAAAAACTAGAGGAGAGCCGTGAGGAGGCCTATGGCAAGGCCGACATGAACGGTGTACTGACAGTGGAAACGGTGGAGAAGCTTCTCCAGGCACAGAATTTCTCCATGCCTGCGGGGTACGTGATGGAGGAGGGCATCTCCTACCTGATCCGCGTGGGGGATAAACCGGAAACCATAGAAGAAATGAAAAAGATGCCCCTTTTGAACCTGGAGATGGAAGGGGTGGATATTATCACCCTGGGGGATGTGGCGGATGTATTTATGGCTGACAACCAGGCGGACATTTATGCCAACGTAAACGGCGCGCCGGGTATTATGGTAACGATCCAGAAGCAGACAGGATATTCCACCGGGGATGTGTCGGACAAAATTCTGGCCAAGTTTGACCAGCTCCGGGAAGAAAATGAAGGCCTGATGCTGATTACTTTGATGGACCAGGGAATCTATATTGACCTGGTAATGGATTCCATTATCAACAACATCCTTTTTGGAGGGGTGCTGGCGGTGCTGATCCTGATCCTGTTCCTGAAGGACCTGCGGCCTACGGCGGTGATTGCCTGCTCTATCCCCATCAGCCTGATCACCGCCATTGTGTGCATGTATTTCAGCGGGATAACCTTAAATGTTATTTCCCTGTCGGGACTGGCACTGGGAATCGGTATGCTGGTGGATAATTCCATCGTGGTAATTGAGAATATTTACCGTATGCGGAAGGAGGGGCGTTCTGCCCTGGAAGCGGCCATAGAGGGGGCAGGGGAAGTGGCGGCGGCTATTATGGCTTCCACACTGACTACCGTTTGCGTGTTCCTGCCCATTGTATTTACCGAGGGGATCACCAGGCAGCTTTTTGTGGATATGGGGCTTACCATTGCCTATTCCCTGCTGGCAAGCCTTGTGATTGCCCTTACGGTGGTGCCTGCCATGGCTTCCCAGGTGCTGGTGAAGACCAGGGAGACTTCCGAAGGGAAGTTCTTTACCTGGCTGGCAGGTATTTATGATAAATTACTGGGGGTTGCCCTTAGGTTCAAGCCGGTAGTGTTTGTGCTTGTAGTGGCCCTGCTGGCGGCAAGCGCGGCGGCATCCTATGCAAAGGGGACAGCCTTTATGCCGGATATGGACAGCACCCAGTTTACCATCACCTTAACCCTGCCCAAGGATACGCCTTTAGGCAAAACCGGGGAGATAACGGATGAGGTAGTGGAGCGGCTTATGGCAAGGGAGGATGTGGCTGACGTAGGGGCCATGGCATCCAGCTCTTCTATGTCCATGCTTTCAGGGGGCGGGAATACGGCCACCAATGCCACTACCATTTATGTTACCCTGAAGGAGGATAAGGAAAAGGGTAATGATGTGATTGCAGATGAGATTATGGAACAGGCCTCAGATATCTGTGAGGAGAACCAGGCAGAAATGGAGATTGACACTTCCTCAATGGATATGAGCGCCTTAGGGGGCAGCGGGATTACCATACAGGTACGGGGAAGGGATATTGATACCTTACAGAAGATAGCAGCGGAGGTTGCCGGGATCGTGGAGGGCGTGGAAGGGACGGAAAATGTTTCTGACGGCCTGGGTGATTCCACCGGGGAGCTGCGGGTACTGATAGACAGGGATAAGGCCATCCAACACGGCATGACGGTGGCGGAGGTGTTCCAGCAGATGGCGGCAAAGCTTGCGGAAAGCTCCAGCGCCACTACCCTGGAATCTGTGGAGATGGAATATAGTGTCTATGTGAAACATGCCGGGGACATGGAGCTTACCAGGGAACTGGTAAAAGGCCTGGTGCTGGACCGTACCAAACAGGACGGGACCAAAGAAAAAGTACCCCTGGCGGATATTGCCACTTTCCAGGATACCATATCGCCCAAGGGTGTAAACCGTATTGAACAGAACAGGTATATCGCCGTGACGGCGGAGATTGCCGAGGGCTACAATGTAGGGCTTGTATCCGGCGTGCTGGAAGGGGAGCTTGCCAAATATGATCCCCCGGCGGGCTATACCCTTGTAATGAGCGGGGAAAATGAAACCATCACAGAGGCTATGGGGCAGTTATATCTGATGCTTTTGCTGGCGCTGATCTTTATGTACCTGATCATGGTAGCCCAGTTCCAGTCCCTGCTTTCGCCCTTTATCATTATGTTTACCATTCCCCTTGCCTTTACAGGCGGGTTCCTGGGACTGGTGGCCAGCGACAGCGAGCTGAGCGTGGTGGCGCTGATCGGGTTTGTAATGCTCTCGGGCATTATTGTAAATAATGGTATTGTGCTGGTGGATTATATGAACCAGCTCCGCAGCGAAGGGATGGAAAAGCGGGAGGCCATTTTGGAGGCGGGGAGAACCAGGCTCCGCCCGGTGCTTATGACCGCCCTTACCACTATCCTGGCGTTGTGCACCATGGTATTTAGCCATGATATGGGCTCTGAGATGGGCCGTCCCATGGCAGTGGTCACTATTGGCGGGCTTACCTACGGCACCCTGCTTACCCTAGTGGTCATCCCATGTATTTACGATATTTTCTCCAGGGAAAAGAAACCGGGAGACGGGGCTTTGGCAAAGGCTTCCCAGGGAGGCTGGAAGAAATGGTTCCAGAAGAAAAACCAGGCAGAATGGGAGGAGGATTAGAGGATGGAAAGCGAAGCACTGGCACCCAAGGTAAAAGCGATTTTTCAGGCGGTGATCCGGCTGATTAAGGAAGGGGCGGACCTAAATAACCTTACCGTGGCGGAAATCGCGGCAAAAGCGGGAATCGGCAAAGGCACAGTATATGAGTACTTCCAGAATAAGGAGGACGTGATCGCCCAGGCGCTGTTTCACCAGTTGAAGACAGACTGCCGGGAGATGTACCAGGAGCTTTGCCAGGAAAAGGATTTATATACCAAGATGAACCTGGTCTTACTGGGCATGGAAAAAAATCTGGAGGAAATCAACTGTTTCGTCCGTTCCATACATATTATGATGGATAATTCCGTTATCAGCGGCAAAATGAGGAAGATGGCGGAGGAGAAGAAAGAAGGGGAAATATTAATAGTTGACATGATACGCTGTATTATAGATAATGAAACAGGAAGCATGGAAGGGCTGCCAGCAGAAAAGAGCGCCTATCTGATGATGTCGGTTTTCTCCAAGCTCATATGTTTCGTCCTTTACCAGTTTGACCAGAGGGCAGGAAAGATGCTGGACAGCGTAGCAATGCGGGAGATGATCTGCCGGGATGTGTGCCGGGACATTGAAAATGTAAAAAAGGAACTGGCGTGGTAGGAGCGTGGAAGTGAAGATTTGTTATATTGTTGGGGCGGGGGAGTTTGGCGACGGGCTGCCCCGCCCTTTAGGGACAGACATGGTAATTGCCTGTGACGGCGGTTATGACCATTGCAGGGCAAGAGGGATCAAAGTAGATCTGGTGGTGGGAGATTTTGACTCCATTAGCTGCCAGCCAAAGCAGGGGCAGGTGGTCAGGCTGAAACCGGAAAAAGATGAGACGGATATGGGCTGGGCAGTGATGGAGGGCTGGCGCAGGGGCTACCGGGAGTTCGTGTTTTACGGCGGGACCGGAGGGCGCTTTTCCCACACCATAGCCAATATTGCCCTGCTTACGGATATCGCGGAAATGGGAGGCCATGGGCTTTTGGTAGGCAGGGGCTGCTGGATGCGGGTGATCCATAATGAAGAAATCCGTTTCAAAGAAGAGGAAAGGGGCTACCTTTCCGTGTTCTGTTTGGGGGACCGGGCGGAGGGGGTATATGAGGAAGGGCTGAAGTATGGCCTGGAGGACGCCCTTCTCACCAAGGGGAATCCCCTGGGGGTAAGCAATGAGTTCCTGGGATTGGACAGCAGGGTCTCGGTGAGGGAAGGGTCCCTGCTGTTGGTATGGGAGAAGAAGGAAGATGCCTGAGGGGGCACCAGGTTGGAAATCTGTGCCAGATGGAGAGAAGCAGAAGGGATAGGAGAGCGGATGAAAAAGAGATTGTGGATAGCAGGGCTGTGTTCCCTGCTTCTTCTTTCAGGCGGCTGCGGCAGCCAGGGGGAAGGGAACAGGGTGCAGGAAGATTTGGCGCAGGTTAAGGAAAGCGGCGAAAACCAGGAAAGTGTTACCTTTCTGGACGACCTGGGGCGGGAGGTGACTGTTTGCAGCCCCCGGCGCACGGCGGCGCTGATAGGGAGCTTTGCGGATATTTGGCTGCTTTCCGGCGGGGAGCTGGCAGCGGCGGCAAACGATTCCTGGGACAGCCTGGCTCTTGGCCTTGGCCCGGAAGTGGTGAACCTGGGAAGCATCCAGGAGCCGGATGTGGAGCAGCTCATTGCCGCCAATCCGGATTTCGTGCTTGCCAGCGTGAACACGGACGCAGACCTGGCCCTGATGGATATTCTGGAACAGGCGGAAATCCCTGTGGCCTATTTTGGGGTATCCGGCTTTGAGGAATATCTCCATATGCTGGATATCTGTACCCAAATTACCGGGCGCAGGGACCTGTATGAGGAAAACGGCATCCGGGTACAGGAACAGATAGCGGAGACGGTCAAAAGGGCTGATGGCAGTGAACCAACGGTGCTGTTCCTGCGGGCCTCATCCACCAGCGTTAAGGCGAAAGGCAGCAGCGGCAATGTCTGCGGCGAGATGCTGGCGGCCCTTGGCTGCAAAAACATCGCGGACCAGGAGGGGAGCCTGCTGGAAGACCTGAGCATGGAAGCCATTATCCTTGCGGACCCGGAATATATTTTCGTTACCACCCAGGGCAGCAGCCAGGAGGCGGCCGCCAGGACCATGGAGGAAACCCTGCTTACCAACCCTGCCTGGGCATCCCTGTCTGCAGTACAGAACGGAAATTATTATATGCTGGACAAGCGCCTGTTTAACCTAAAGCCTAATGCAAAGTGGGGGGAAGCGTACCGGCAGCTGGCGGATATTTTATACCCTGCCGGATAAACCGGCAGCAGGGGACTGGGATAAGGAGTGATGACTATGGGATATTTTCCTTTTTTTGTGGATATCCAGGGGAAAAGCGGGCTGATTGTAGGGGGCGGCAGGATTGCCGCCCACAAGGCGGAAAAGCTGCTTCCCTTTTTGCCGAAGCTTACAATAACGGCACCTGAAATAGCACAGGAGCTTATGGATAATCCCCTTCTGGACTGCCAAAAGCGCGCCTTTATGGACAGTGACCTGGAGGGGAAATTTTTCGTAATAGCGGCTTCTGGCAGCCAGGAGCTTAACCGCCATGTGGCGGAGCTTTGCAGGGAAAAGAAGATCCTGGTGAATGTGGTGGATGATAAGGAAGCCTGTGGATTTTTGTTCCCCTCTTTGGTAAAGGAGGGGCGGCTTACTGTGGGCGTTTCCACCGAAGGGGCAAGCCCCCAGGCGGCGGCGCTGGTGCGCAGCCGGATAGCCCAGGAGATTCCCGGCAGCATGGAGGAAATCCTGGATTATCTTGCCGGGCTCCGGGCATATGCCAGGGAACACATCACAGACCCTGGAAGACGGGCCGGATTTTTAAAGGAAGCGGCTCTTTTGTGCATGGAAAAAAACAGGGCACTTGGGGAAGAAGAAAGGGAAAGCCTGTGTGAGGAATATCAGGAAGTGGAGGGGAAGAGGCCCGGCACGGTAACCTTAGTGGGAGCCGGGTGCGGCCCCTGGGACCTGGTAACGGTAAGGGGGCTGGACGCGGTGCGCACTGCCCAGGTGCTGGTGTATGATGACCTGATGGATGCACGGCTCCTTTCCCATGCATCGGAGAGCTGCGAGAAGATTTATGTGGGGAAGAGGAAGGGAAGGCACAGTATGGGCCAGGAGGAAATCAACGGGCTTTTGCTCCAAAAGGCAAAGGAGGGGAAGCGGGTGGTGCGGCTAAAGGGCGGCGACCCCTTTGTATTTGGCAGGGGCGGGGAGGAAATCCTGGCCCTGCGGGAGGGAGGCATTGAGACTGCCCTGATACCGGGGATCAGCTCCTGCGTGGCGCTCCCGGCGGCAGCAGGCATTCCCGTTACCTTCCGTGGCCTTAGCCGGAGTTTCCATGTGGCTACAGCACACACCAACAGGGAAGGCGGGGACATGCCGGAGCATTTAAAGGACCTTGCGGGCCTTTCGGGGACGCTGGTATTTTTGATGGGATTTGGGCGCTTAAAGGAGATTGCCGAAAGGCTGATAGAATATGGAAAAAGCCCGCAGCTCCCGGCGGCGGTAATCCGGGGAAATTTTGGCGGGACTGTAAGGGTGGTAAGGGGGCAGCTTTGGGAGATTGCCCGGAAAGCAAAAGAAGCGGGCATGGAAGCCCCGGCAGTAATCCTTGTGGGGGAAACTGCCGGCATGGACCTGGGGGATGGAAGGCGGCAGGAGGAAGAAGGGGTTAAATAAAAAAATAGTAGGCTCCTTCCTGGTCTTCAAATTTTTTGTATTTGGTATGGAATACTTCCTCTAAAATGTGCCTTTTCAGGCAATCCCCCGGAGCCCCCCAGGCAGCGATTTTCCTGCCCTGGGGGGTTGGGGTGCAGGCACCCATTACCACAAGCTGGTCTGCAATACGGACCGCATGGTTTAAGTCGTGGAGGGTCAGGATGATGGTTTTTCCTTCCTCCCGGAGAATTTCAAGCATATGGAGAAATTCCTTTTGCCCGGGCAGGTCCAGGTAAGTGGTGGGCTCGTCCAGCACCATCAAGTTACAGTCCTGGGCAAGGGCCATGGCAAAAAAGACCCGCTGGCGGACGCCGCCGGAGAGGGTGTCCACATATTGGTGGGCATATTCGCTTACCTGGGCAAATTCCATGGCATGGCGGACGATGGCCATATCCTTTGGGGATTTTTTGCGGGCAAAGCCAAGGTAGGGGAAGCGCCCGTGCTCTACTAAGGTTTTCACAGGGAGGGCAGGGATGATGGTGCGCACCTGGGGCAGAAAGGAGAGGGTCCTGGCCCGCTCTCTTGGGGAAAGCTTTAAGTAATCCTGCCCCTTTAAAAAGATGCTGCCCCCGGTTACCTGGGATACCCCGTTAAGGCATTGCAGGAGGGTAGTTTTCCCACAGCCGTTGGGGCCTACAATGACAGTGATTTTTCCGGCCGGGAAGGAAACGGAAATATCCTCCAGCACAGGGGTGCGCTGGCAGGAAACGGATACATGGCGGTATTCAAGCATGGACTCTGCGCCCTCCTTTCTTTTTCAGCAGAAGATACAGGAAAAAAGGGCCGCCGATGAAAGCCATCAGGATACCCGCGGGGAGTTCAAAGGGGGCAAACAAAACCCGCCCTGCCAGGTCGCACATAAGTACAAAGCTTCCCCCCAGGAGGGCGGAGCAGGGAAGCAGCAGGCGGGCATCGTTCCCAAAAAGATGCCTGCAGATGTGGGGGACCACCAGCCCTACAAAGCTTAAAAGCCCCGCATAGCTCACCACACAGCCCGCCAGGATGCTGGCAAGGGCCAGCAGGGTAAACCTGGTAAGAAATACCCGCATTCCCAGGGAACGGGCAATATCGTCCCCAAGGCCTAGTATATTTAAAGATCTTGCAAAAAACAGGGACAGGCAGAAGGCAAGCAAAACGCACCCACAGGGGAGCAGCAGCTTTTTCATGGTCAGCCCGGAAAGGGACCCAGCCATAAAGGAGGTGAGGTTTACAGTGATTTCCGTATCCAGAATTTTAACGGTATTGATCCCGGCGTTGAAAAAACTGGATATGGTAATACCGGCAAGGACGATGGTGGTCCTGGAGCTGTCCCCCAGATAGGCCAGAAGGAACACCAAAAGGGCGGCGGTGAGTGCGCCGCAAAAGGCAAATACCGGCAGCAGGCCGGTTTTTTGGGGAAACAGCAGCAGGGCAAGCATAACCCCGAAGCCGGAGCCGGAATTGATGCCAATGGTATTGGGGCTGGCAAGGGAATTATTCATGACCCCCTGGAGGATCACCCCTGCGCAGGCAAGCCCCATGCCTGCAAAAAGCCCGCCCAACACCCTGGGAGAGCGCACAGTCCGAACTAGGGTAGAGGCCGTGGAACTGGAGTCTGTGGAAAAAAGAACCTTAACCACATTCCCAGGGCTTAAGGAAACGCTTCCAAAGGCAATCCCGGCACAGGAACATGCAATCAGTAAAAGGAATAACAATAAGATGGTCAGGAAGTTATTTTTCTTCATAAACGGCAAACAGACCTCATTTTTCAAAGAATAGTTTCATTATAGGCCGCCACCGGGCACATGTCAAATTGTTCTGCCCCAGGCAGTATTATTTGCGAAATTTCGGGCTGTTTTGCGAAAAAAGGGGAAAACGGATAAAGGAAGATGGCAGTATAATAAAAAAGGCTTGACGGGAATGGCGCTGGATTTCCAAATGGATTGATTTGACAAAATTATGCAAAATATGCTATGGTTGATAGTAGAGTTTTGTAATTAGTGACAAAAATTTTGATATTTAATGAAATGATCACAGAAAAAACACACAATTGCGAAAGGGAAAGGAATATTGCCATGAAGAAAATTTTTACCAAAAGCCTTTTTACTTATATGCTGGCAGCGCTTCTTGTTACCATCGCCTCTATTTTTATATTGCAGACGGTGGCAAACCAGGGCAGCAATACGGCAGAGAGCAAAGAGAAGCTGGCAGAGGTTGGGGAGAAGCTGGCAGATAATGAGGAGAATATCAGAAGCCTTACGGAAAACCTGGGTGAAAATAACCTTGCCAAAGCCAGGGCTTTTGCGGATCTTCTGGCCAGGGACCCTTCTATTATAGGCAACAGGGAAGAACTGGATCAAATAAAGGAAAGGCTGATGGTAAATGAGCTGCATATTATTGATGAAGAAGGGATTATTATCAGCAGCGACATCGAAAGCTATATTGGCTTTGACATGAAAAGCGGCGAACAGTCCAATGCCTTTATGGTGATTATCCAGGACCCTTCCATCGAAATCGTCCAGGAACCTCAGGTGAATGTAGCGGAAGGTATTGTGATGCAGTATATCGGCGTAGCCAGGAAAGATGCCAAAGGGCTGGTACAGGTGGGTGTGCGCCCGGAGGTCCTGGAAAGGACACTTGCCAATACCACTTTGGATGTGGTGCTTAAAAATACGGATTTTGGAGACGGCGGTTATGTATATGCCATTGATGCCCAAAACGGGCAGTTATTGGCACATCCGGATGCTTCCCTGATTGGCACTCCTGCAGCGGCGGCCGGGTTCCCGGATGGGTTTACCGGAAACGGCAGGGCCACTGTCAACGGGGTAAGCGGCTATTATCAGGCGGAGGAAAAGGATGGCAGGATTATCGGGACTTTCCTGCCTGCAAGGGAATACTATGCGGACCGCCGCAGCCAGATGATGGTGGTGTCTTTGAGCATGCTGATTATTTTTGGTATTTTGCTTTTGATGATCAACCAGATGGTGGACCAGAAGATTGTCCGGGGGATTCACAGCATTACCGGTTCTATGAAAGCAATTGCGGAAGGGAATTTTGGGATAACGGTTAATGAACATGGGAACCCGGAATTTACCATGCTTTCAGGGAGCATCAATACAATGGTTGCCAGCATTTGCCGGAGCATGAAGGAAAATGAAGACCTGCTGGAGAAACAGAAAGAAGATATGGAAAGCAACCGGGCATTGATCCAGAATATTAAAAACGCCTGTGTGGAGCTGGAACAGGTTTCTAATGAGACATTGGAGAACGCGGACAATATTTACAATGGCACCGGGGAGCAGGAAAAGGCGGTAGAGGCTTTCAGGCAGATCATGGAACAGCTTACAGGGGAATTAAACCGCAGTGAAACTGTGGCCGCTGATGTAACTGCCACTACAGAAAGCACGGCGGAAAGAATTTTGCAGACCCAGTCCCAGATGGCGCTGCTGAAAGATTCCATGCAGAAGATCACGGAAATGTCCATGTCCATTGAAAAGATTATCGGTGAGATCAACTCCATTGCCCAGCAGACCAATATGCTTTCCCTTAATGCTTCCATTGAAGCGGCAAGGGCCGGCGAGATGGGCAGAGGGTTTGCTGTAGTGGCAACCCAGGTGGGAGAGCTTGCGGCACGGAGCGCCCAGGCGGCCCAGGAGACCAATGAACTGATTACCAATTCCATCAGGGCGGTGGAAAACGGCAAAAAGATTACCGACGAGACAGCAGAGGCCTTTGGGGCGGCGGCGGAAAATATTGAACAGGCCAACCAGGGGGTGGAGAAAATTACGGGTATGGTAAAGGGCAATGTTACTATTGTATCAGATGCGGTAAGGCAGATTGGGAGAATTGTGGGCGTGGTGGAAAAAAATGTGCAGATTTCCCATAATACAAAACAGGTATCCACCCATATGGCGGGAATCACCGGGAAATTGCTGGGGATGATAGAATAAGGACTGCCACACAAGTAAAACCAGGGGAGGAAAGGAAATGTCAATAGAAAGAGTAAAAGCATATTTCAGGAAATACGGGATAGAAGGGCGGATCAGGGAACTGGACGCATCCAGCGCAACGGTGGAGCTTGCCGCCGCCGCGCTGGGCTGCGAGCCGGAAAGGATTGCCAAGACGCTTTCTTTTTTGGTGGACGGCCATGGGATACTGGTGGTAGCGGCAGGAGACGCGAAAATTGATAATACCAAATATAAGGCCCAGTTTGGCACGAAAGCCAAGATGCTATCGGCAGAAGATGTGGAAAAGATGGTGGGGCATGCGGTAGGCGGCGTATGCCCCTTTGGGGTGAATGAGGGCGTTAAGGTATACCTGGACATATCGCTGAAGCGTTTTGAGACTGTTTTTCCTGCCTGCGGCAGCGGGAACAGCGCCATAGAGCTTACCATCCCGGAGCTGGAGGAATATTCTAATTATCTGGCCTGGGTAGATGTATGTAAGGGGATTCTTATTTAACTTCTTCTTTCTTAAATCTAAGGATACTTGCAGTAATTCCCAATAAACCCATCACCAGGATAATTAGCACCGAAACTTCTTTGGGGCAGCCCTGCCCGGATAAACGTCCCATTACCAATAGATAGGAAGCAGCCCAGGGATAAAACCCTGCAGCCCCCGAATTTGACAGGACAACATTGACCAGGATAACAGCAGCAATGGCAGCCAGTGGTGCAATAAATTCTTTTGTCCTAATAGTAAGGTAAAGAAATGGGGTCTGTGTAGCACATAATAATAGCCCACCTAAGAGCATTTTTATAAGAAAAAACAGGAAGGAAGGGAACGTAAGCTCCGTTACCGGAATAAAACAGTTACACAAGAAGGCTAACACTAAAATTACCAGCCATGAAAGGAACATAAACATGAAAGCCAGCATTGCGAAAAAAAGCAATTTCCCCCATAGGAACGTTGTCTGGGAAACTGGGATAACAAAAATATTTTTCAGTGTCCCGTCAGTATATTCATGGCTGATGAGCCAGGCGCCTAAAATAGTCAATACCATTGGCGCAAATAAAAGCATTAGGAACATAAGTGCGTCATCATAAAGGTTAAACACACTTATGCCATTATCAGGATGGGTAAGGTAATTTGTGACAGCTTTCACGGCCACAAAGAAAGGGACGATCAGTGTGCCCAATATCCCAATTAAAAGAAACTTAGAGCGTTTTAATTTTATACATTCACATTGCAGCAAGCTAAGCAATTCCTTCACCTCCGGTTATCTGTTTGAAATGTTCTTCAAGGGTATTCTCACAAGTATGCGCTTGGGATACATCCAGGCCATTTTCAATGAACACGCCAATGACTTTGGTTACTGGTAAATTAAGATTATACAACCGGATATTGTGGCCGTCCTGTACCGAAAACTGTTTTTCATCAAGAGCCTGTTCTAAAATCCTACCCGCCTGTGCTGTATCGGATACCGTAAAATGGATATATTTAGAGCTTTTTTGTTCCAGCGCCGCAAGGCTTTCCTCTTCCAGCAGCACACCTTTGTGAAGAATACCAATATCATCGGCAAGCAGAGAAATTTCAGACAATATATGGCTGGAAATGAGAATTGTCTTTCCCTTTTCGGTACATAGCTTTCGGATAAAAGAGCGGATTTGGGCAATTCCCACAGGGTCAAGCCCGTTAACCGGCTCATCAAGGATTAAAAGCTCCGGCTCGTGCATGGTTGCAAGGGCAATCGCTAACCGCTGTTGCATGCCAAGGGAATATTGGGAAAACAGTTTTTTGTCCTGGCAGGGCAAACCGACGAAATCCAGGGCGTCTTTTATTGCATGGCGGTTCGGCACCCCCCGCAGCATGGCAAAAATACGCAGGTTTTCTGATGCGGTTAAATTGGGATAAAAACCGGGAGATTCGATCATACTGCCAATACGCGGGAGAATTTTCTTTTCGTTCCCATGCAAAGGGGATCCCCATATCCGGACTTCGCCGGACGTGGGCCTTGCCAGCCCAAGGAGCATTTTCATTGTGGTAGTCTTCCCGGCCCCGTTTCTTCCAAGCAGGCCGTAGATTTTTCCTTTTGCCACATGGATATTGAGGTTGGAGACACTCCTTTGTGTACCATATTGCTTTGTAAGATTTTCTGTTTCAATAATGTAGCCATCCATATTCAGCCCTCCTGTTCTGTAAGATATTCTATCATACCAATCTTGCATTAACCTTGCCATAGCCTTGCATTAACCTTGCAATTTAAATGAAAGCTCCTGGCATAAAAGGCGGGGCATCAACCGGCTAAGGGAAAAAGTAAAGTGAAAGCTGTGCCGTTTTCTTTTGGGCTTTTTGCTGTTATTGTGCCATCCATTTTTTCCACAAGCTGATGGACGATAGATAAGCCAAGGCCGCTGCCCTGATCAGGGCCCGCCTGGCCACATTGATAGAGACGTTCAAAGATATGCTCCAGATCCTCGTTTTTAATTCCTATGCCATTGTCTGCTAAAACGATTTCCATGTGATGGTTTTTCTTTGACAGGGTTATTTCGATCTTGTCGCAATGGCTGTGTGAAACTGCATTTTGAATGAGATTGTTGATTACCCGCATATACCCGTCCGTATCAAGGTTTACCTGAAAGGGCTGCCCGGGAATGGCAATGTGATATGCTATCTGCTTTTCCTCCCATATGGGTATCCAGCCAATCAACAAATTCCTGGTCAGTTCCGCCGCTTCCACAGTCTTTATGTCCATGGCAAACTCATCTGAGTATAGCCTGAACCAGTCAAAAAGCAAATCAAGATATTCTTTCAGGCCATGTGCCTTCCGGCAGGCAATTTCTGTATAACTGTCCCGGTCCTTCCCGGTGGCAATCCCTTTATGTACGGCGTCCAGATACCCAATAAGGGTGGTAAGGGGCGTCCTTACATCATGGGAAAGGCTTGTCATGAGCTGCCTGTTGGCTTTTTCTGTTTGGCGTAAGGCAGAAAGCCTGTTCTCATAAGATACAACAATATCATTGATTTCATAGGCAAGGGGCGCGGTAAGTTCCTTAGTTGCTGATAAAATGCGCCTGTTCCCATTTCCGTTTTTTATATCAGCCAACACCTCTGCCATTGCGGATAGTTGCTTTTTTACCCGCCTGATGGTAAGGGCGGAAGAGAGGAGGGAAACAGCGGAAACCATCCTGCCCGTTAAAGTAGGTATAACGGCGTATGAGGGAAAGGATACGGGCGATCAGCTCGTCCATATCGAAAGGTTTTGTTAAGTAATCGTCAGCTCCCGCGCGGAGCCCCCTCACTTTAGAAGCGCTGTCATTTTTGGATGTGAACATCAAAATCGGCAGAGGGCTTATTTTTCGGATTTGTCCCAGTGTTTCAAATCCGTCCATCCCGGGCATCATCACATCAAGTAAGGCAAGCTGGTAATCTTTTTCTTTTAATTTGGCCAGCCCCTCTTTTCCCGTGCAGCAGAAATCGGCCTCAATATCTTCTGGCAGTATACTTTGCTTGATTAATAAACACAGTTCCCTGTCATCATCTATGATTAAAATACGGTTCATGGTACAAGTCCTTTCCTGCGCCTTATCCTCTGGGCTGCAGATTAAGAAATGGGGATGAGTCCGGATGCTTATCCTTTCGTAGTCCCCCCGTAGCGGTATGTCACTGGCAGCAGGGTCAGCGGGGGAACCGGGGAGGGGCCATCGGATAGCAAAAGCTCCACGCACTTTTCTGTAAGCTGTTCTACAGGCTGGCAGATGGAGGACACAAACAGCCCGTCCTGAGGGTTCCCAAACTTACAGATGCCGTCAAAACCAATGACCTGTACATCCTCCGGGACCCGGAAGCCCTCCTGGCGGAGAAGCTCCATAAATAAGTAACCGTGATAATCTGTATGGGCAAAAACCCCGTCAAAGGCCAGATTGCCTTCTTTATCCTTATGGTTTTCAATAAAGCTTTTCATAATGGTAACCGCTTCATCACAATTCACATGGTCAAGATAGTCAGGCTCAATGTGATGTTTGGAGCAGGCATACAGGTAGCCGTCTTTTCTCTTGTCAGCTTCCCCGGGAAAAACTGAGTGGAACCGGATATAGACAGGGTGGCGGCATCCAAATTCCAGCAGCTTTTCCACTGCCAGGCATCCACCGGCGAAATTGTCAGAAGCTACCCGGGGGATCACGCGGTTTTCAAAAAATCGGTCAAAGACAACAATGGGAATATCCTGGGAAATGTATTTTCCGATGTCCGAGTAGGTAAGCGCTATGATACCGTCCACCTTGTTGTTGGTGGCCAGGTTCAGGTAATCGGTCTCTTTCTGGGGAATGCCGTCTGCACAGCACAGAAGCAGCTTTTTCCCCTTTTTGTATAGCGCGGATTCTATGTGGTCGGTGAAGGCAGCAAAGAAGGGATTGATGGTGTCTGGGATGATAAGCGCCACCAGGTTGCTTTTTTGGGTTTTCAGCCCCCGGGCATAGGTGTTTACTTTGTAATTTAAGTTTTTTATAGCCATTTCGACCTTTTCCCTGTTTTTGTCTGAAACGGGAATCCCATTGATTACTTTGGAGACGGTTCCCAGGGCTACGCCAGCTTCCTTCGCCACATCTTTCATTGTGGGGGCTTTTTTTGATATCATATAAATCCATCCAATCTGTCAAAAATTTCCTGCAGGTAACCGGTGGGTAATTAAGCCGGGCCATCCGGTAACATCATCTTATCACAGGGAAAACTGCAATACCATTAAATTTTGCTGAAAATTTCTTTGCCCTGCTATGTATCCTCAATAATTTACTGGAAAATGGTGCCGGATCATGGTATATTATTTGGATAATTTAAAGGAGGGATACTGTGAATGCTGACGCCCCAATTTGCAGGTGTTGGCAGCATGGAGGATTATTATGGATGAAAATTATGTTTATAATCAAATAGCCCGGATTTCCGGTGCTGCATGTGAGCGGATGAATCAGTTTTCTGCACAAATACTAAGGACTCGGGGTGGCCGCATAGGTAGTGGGATGGGGGCATTACTCGAAGCGCTATGGGGATATATGATGAACCAAATTATTCTTGACAGAAACTTTCCTGAGGAAGAGAAAAAACAATTTACTGTATCAGAATTGCGCAATGCCGCGGTTGTCCTTGGCATTGAAGTTTCTGGTAAGAATAAAAATGAGCTCTATAATTCAATTCGCTCCGTAGACGCGTATCAAACAGTGCTTAGGGACTTATAATAGAAAGTTACCTATAGGTAGTTGTGATATAGGTATCAATATCTATTGGGATTTGTTGGGCAAGCCTTATGTGTTCTTCCAGCTCTTTTCTTTTTTTCAATATTTCTTTGGCTATGTCATTTTGTTTTTGCAGCGAAGGAATTGGTAAAAGAAGTTGCTTTAAATCTGACATTGCAACACGGGGAAGCGCAGCGCCTTTAATCAGCGCAGCAATCCGCTTGTTAATTATCTCAGTCCTAAGCAATTCCGAAAGGTATATTGGATTAACCATATCAAGGATTGGGGTTAATACAAGAATCTCTGTGGTGCATACACCTTCATTGAAACGGTCGTTATAATATACTTTGTTTAGGTTTGGCCGTAATCTGCCATATAGAATATCGCCTTTATAAAAACATTTACAGGTTGACTTGATTTCATCACCTTGCTTTGGAAGGAATGAAACCACTCTGCCTGTCCTGGCTTCGATATTCTCTAAACCAATGTAGTTTACGTTTGCATCTTCATTGGTTAGGGTAATACTTTCTTTTCGTTCATTTATTAAATGACCCATTTTTACAAGCTGGATTTATTATTGGTTTTCAGTTCCTCTTGCGGTAAAAAAAACTGGACACTCCAAACATTTTTCAAGAATAAATCCTTGCTGGCTACAATATTTGAAATCATTACCACCCCTCCTTACTGATAAATTTTTTAAATTCAACGGCTATATCAGGCCAATCAGGCGATTTCGTATCATTTCCTTTACGGTCAAACCCTATATCCTCAATTACTCCAGTAAAAATGGTGTAGTCCCCAGCAGCCTTATTTTTAGTGGCAATTAGGATGCCAGTCTTAATATTAGCACCAAATGGTGTAAAAGTAGATAATGGCAAATTAATTATGCCTCTTATTTTTACATTATTTTGTAGCCAGGTCCTGACATAGGCATAGGATTTATTTACAAAAATACTCTCTGGCAGCACAATAGCTAATTTTCCGCCATCTCTTAATAATTGTATTGATCTCTCAAGCCCTAATACTTCCAGCGGGACTTTTGCTTTTTCTTTAACCAATTCAAAATCCCCCAGATATGAGAAGGATTCTTTTTGCAATATAGAGCCAAAAGGAGGATTTGTCATTACAATATCGAACGAGCCCTCTTCTAAATCAGTATAGGAATCAAATGGAAGCAATGAATCTGTACAACGGATATTTGAATGGCCATCTCCGTGAAGCCTCATATCCGTCATTGCAATCCGCACCATTCTTTCGCTTTTTTCAATGCCATGCAATTTATAGAATATAAACTCATTTTTGGCTTTTTCATTTTTGGCCGAAGGTACGGCATATGATAACGATTCGGTCAAAAAGTGTCCAGACCCAGCAAACGGATCAATGATTAAATCCGATAAATTTGGCGCTATACAAGAAACAATAAAACGTATTACTTGGATAGGGGTAAAATACTGTCCCATCCCTGCGCGGGTAGCTGGCTTATAGACATTTTGAAAGGACCGTGCTTTGAAATCAATATCCACTGTTGAAAAATTATACTTTGAGAATAATTGGCCAACTTTCGCAATTGCATTTGATGAAATAAATAGAGGTTCTTCAAAGACACCTCTTGACCTTTTGTACCCTGGTATCTTTAACGAATATACACGCATATCATATTTATTGGCCAAGCTATACAAATATCTTATACTGGCAGAATATTCTTCACTATTCCCGGAAATTACAGAAAAAATATTTGTTCCAGAGTCTTCGTCATACATTTTGGCGTAAATCAATTTACATAGTTCATCTAATGCTTCATCCGGATGCAACCCATCCAAATCCCGCAAGAAAGAATGGGCCTCAAAGAATATACTTTCAAACTTATTACTTTCGATTTTGGCAGTGGGTAATGGGCTGCCGGATGTTTTACCCGAATACATAATCATATTTTTAAGGAGTATATATTGATTGGCCTTTAAATTCTTAGAATAACATTGGTAATTTCCATTATAAGAAATTAAAAATAATGAACAAAACTCATCACCATCCTGCTTGGTCCTTTCATATAATGATGGCATATCTAACAATGCATCATTTTCTATTTTATATGAGAGAAGAAATACTGCGCCGTTAACCGAGAAAAATCTAATCTTTTGGATACCATCCATAAAAGTACGCTCATGTTGGATTTTATTTAATGCATATCCGTAATCATTCAAAAACGTAATCATTTTCATCCCCTAATGTGAAACAGGCTATTTGTCTAAAATTTTAAGACAGGCGGTCATTTTTGTCAATGGTAACCGCTTCACCACAATTCACATGGCCAGGATAGCCAGGCTCAATGTGATGTTTGGAGCAGGCATACAGGTAGCCGTCCTTTCTCTTGTCAGCTTCCCCGGGAAAATAATGTTCTATGTGCCTTTACGCTGTTTTGCAGATTTTTTATAAGTATCTGCCTTTATATTCATCTTTTGCTTTTTGGGTATATTTAGATATAAATTCGTGTTTGGCATTTGTATATCCGTCACGATTATACTTATATGGTTTCCAAAGTGACAATTTTAATTTTTCATATTCTTTTGCTATTACTGGATTACTATTCATATAATCCCTAAAATACAATTCATCATTATTGCCCCAATATCTCAAATGTAAGTGAAACACTTTTTCAGCAAAACCGTTCTCTGTATATCCCTTATTAAATGATATCCCTTGTGCATTTTCTGCCATACAAATATATCCATTCAGCACAATCAAATCTTTTACGTTGTTTATATCATTTTCTAAAGGTATCTCGGCAAGAATATCAATAATCGGTTTTGCCCATATGTTTTTTATTGCGGTACTTCCTATATGGTTTATCCTCATTTTTGTATTTGGTAAGAAAGCACATAATCTTTGATATTCCTCATTATACCATGTATCCCATTTGTCATTATGTTCAGTTAGATAAATGGGAAATAGATGCCACAATTCCTCCAATGTCATTTCAGATAATTTTTTTGCCATAGTGCCTCCATAAAACTAAATTCCATAATGAATATTATATCATTATCACGCCTATATTTCTATAAAATCAATCAGTTGACGCAGGGGGTTTTTTATGCTACACTGCACTTGCTGTATGTGAACAGTAGGATGCAGGCGAAATGAGGGAATTTTAATTTAAACTAAGATATTGACAAGAGGGGGCCATATGATAATTGATAGTTTTGACAGTCAATCAGAACCAAAAATAAATCCGTGGATAAAAGAAGATGCTTTGGCGGCAGATGCTTGTATAATTACATTTTCATACATTATTGAAAAGTATGTGCAGGATCATTATGATTTGGAGCAAATAGGGGAATCTGTAGCTGTTACTGGTAATTTACCAATATATCAATTCAGCCATAATGGAAAAAGATTTGCTTTTTTAAAAACATATGCAGGGGCACCGGCTTGTGTGGCAACAATAGAAGATACTTTGTCAGTGTTCAGAACAGATAAATATATCGTATTTGGCGGAAGCGGCTGCCTGAATAAAAAGATTGCCCATGGAAAGGTAATGGTGCCAACAGAGGCTTACAGGGATGAAGGCACTTCATACCATTATGCCCCAGCTTCTGATTATATTACAATAAGAAATTCTGATGTAGTTGCAAAGTTTATGGAAGAAAGCAGAATACCGTATGTTGAAGGGAAAACATGGACAACGGATTCTTTTTATAGGGAAACGGGCAACAATTTTGAAAGAAGAAAAGCTGATGGCTGCATATCTGTGGAAATGGAGTGTTCTGCGATACAATCTATGTGCGATTTCAGAAACTTAAATTTATATATGTTCCTTACATGTGGTGATTTATTGGACGCACCAAAGCATTTATTTAGAAATGAAGATAAACAGCATAAAGGAACGCAGCATGATGTAAGCCATTTTGAAATAGCGTTGTCACTTGCCGAGTATGTAGCAGGGAAATAAATGGACATTCCCAGAAAGCCAGTTAAGAAAGATGAGGAAGGGTGAAAGATGGAACAATATCATTTAGAGGGATCGCCTATTGTTTATTATGTCAGCAGAAAAGAAAAAGCGGAGTGGATACTTTTTATTCATGCTGCTTTTGTAAACCATAATATGTTCCAACCACAAATCAGCTATTTTCAGGACAAATACAATATTCTTACTCTTGATATTATTGGCCACGGAAAATCCACGGAAGCGCAAAAAGGCGACAGGATAGATCAAATGTCGGCATGGATAAGGGAAATCCTGAAAACAGAAAAAATTGATAAGATACATATTGTTGGGATTTCATTAGGGGCTGTATTAGCCCAAGACTTTGCTAACCAGTATCCGGAAGCCGTACAATCACTTGCCTGCTTTGGAGGTTATGATATCAACAATTTTGACGTCAAACTGCAGAAAGAAAACAGTGCGTCGCAGATGATTATGATGCTGAAAGCTTTCATTTCTGTCAAATGGTTTGCAAAATCCAATCAAAAAATATCTGCTTATACTTTGCAGGCCCAAAAAGAATTTTATGGGATGAATATTCAATTTCCTAAAAAATCATTTATGTATTTAGCATCTTTGGGCAGTATGGTAAATGTCCGGCAGGCAAAGCCGAGGAAATACCCTTTATTGATTGGCTGTGGGGAACACGATATTCCGATGGAGCTGTCAGCGGTAGAAATGTGGAAGAAAAATGAGCCTGAATGTTGCCTGATTATTTTTAATGGAGCGGGACATTGTGTGAATATGGATGTACCGAACCAGTTTAATGCTGCTATGGAGGAGTTTTGGGCAAATGAAAAGGGCAGGCACTAGACAAATTTGAAAGAAGGGAGGCTGCTTATGGAAGTGACCTTATTAAGGGCGAATATTGGCAATGTGAAAGAAATACACGCTATGCAGGTGGAAGCTTTCAAAGAATTGCTGGAGAAATATCAAGATTTTGACACCAGCCCTGGGAATGAAACTTTGGAAAAAGTAGAAGCGCGTTTGAAACAAGATTTTACATTTTACTATTTTATCTGTATCGGGCAACAGAAAGCCGGGGCAATCCGTATTGTTGACAGAAAGGAAAATGGAAAAAACAAAAGAATTTCTCCCATATTTATATTGCCGGAATTTCAAGGAAAAGGCATTGCACAGAAAGCAATCCGGTTATGTGAAGATGTCCATGGAAGCAGAAACTGGGAATTAGACACAATTTTGCAGGAACCTAAAAACTGCCATTTGTATGAGAAGATGGGATATCGGCGGACAGGTAAAACAGAGATCATTAACGAAAGGCTAACATTAATATTCTATGAAAAAAATTAGTTTTTACAGTGAAAAGTATTGACTTTGTCTTATTTAAGCTGTATGATTCTTATAAAATGAAACGTTTCATTTTGGGACAAAAAATATAATATGGCAGATTCAGCCGGAAAATATGGGAAAAACGTCAGGGAGTGGGAAAATGTTTGATTTGAAAGAATTACCATTATTAAAAAGAGAGAAGAGTAGGAGTATCAATTGGGAGAACCGGACAGCAGTTGGTTAAAAGAAGGAAGGAAAGCAGATATGATTAGCCAGACCTTACGTGAGGCACGTAAATATGAAGAAGTTTTTGAAAAAATGATCGGGGAAGAGGAGCGGCCGGGGTTCCACCTTTCTGCCCGTACCGGATGGATGAATGACCCCAATGGTTTTTCATTTTATAAGGGAAAATACCACCTGTTTTACCAGTACCATCCCTTTGATTCCCACTGGGGGCCTATGCACTGGGGGCATGCGGCCAGCAGTGACCTTTTAAATTGGGAATATCTCCCAGCGGCCCTGGCACCGGATGAGGTTTATGACAGGAACGGGTGTTTCTCAGGAAGCGCCATTCCCCTTCCCGACGGCAGGCATTTACTGATGTATACAGGGGTGGCACGGGAACGGCTGGGAAACGGGGCAGTGAATGATATCCAGACACAGTGTATAGCAGTGGGGGATGGCATTGATTATGAAAAATATGGGAAGAACCCGGTATTGGATGAAAAGGACCTGCCTCAGGGGAGCAGCCGCTGTGACTTCCGTGACCCGAAAATATGGCAGAAGGAGGATGGTTCTTACCGCTGTGTGGTTGGGAACCGGCCAGGGGAAGGCGGCGGGCAGATTTTGCTCTTTGCCAGCCCTGACGGCTTTCAATGGCATTTAGAAAAAGTACTGGTTTCCAATAACAACCGTTTTGGGACTATGTGGGAATGCCCTGATTTTTTCCTGCTGGATGGAAAGGGTGTCCTGCTCACCAGCCCCACGGACATGCTGCCTGTTGGCTTTGAATACCATAACGGAAACGGGACGCTCTGCCTGATTGGTGATTTTGACCAGGAGACGGACTCCTTTACGGAGCAGAATCACCAGGCCATTGACTACGGCATTGATTTCTATGCGCCCCAGACTGTGCTCACGCCAGACGGGCGGCGCGTGATGATTGGGTGGATGCAGAACTGGGACACCTGTAACATGAGGGATCAGAAAGTGGCCTGGTTCGGCCAGATGAGCCTTCCACGGGAACTGTCTATAAAAGATGGCAGGCTTATCCAGAAGCCTGTCCGGGAGCTGGAAAAACTGCGCCAGGGGGAAGTGGCCTACCGGGATGTTTCAATTGATGGTACAGCCAGCCTGGAGGGGATCCAGGGGAGAATGGTGGATATGGAACTGGAAATCCGCCCGGAAAGGGAAGAGGAGGCCTACCACAAATTTGCAGTCCGTTTTGCACAAAACGGCCAGTATTACACTTCCTTAAGCTTTCATCCAAGGGATTCCATCTTAAAAATTGACAGGAAATTTTCCGGTTCAAGAAGGGCAATCATCCATCAGAGACGCAGCCTGGTAAACAGCAAAAACGGGAAATTAAAATTAAGGATCATATTAGACCGTTTCAGTGTGGAAGTATTTGTAAATGACGGGGAGCAGGCTTTAAGCGCCATCCTGTACACAGACCAGGCGGCGGATGGGATTTCTTTTCTTTCCGATGGGGCTGTGAAAATGGACATTGTAAAATATGGCCTTCTGAGGGGATAGAAAGGGCAGCAGGGCTTTATTCACCGCTTATGGAAAGCCCTCCATAAGCGGTGGTAAGAGCCTCAACCCGGGGTGCTGTTAATCTTTTTAAATGTTTTTGCGGTTCTCTTGGGCCATTGCCTGATAGCCAATCAGTACAGTCCATACATAGGCACAGGTTTTGGGAATCATCAGCATGCCAATCATGGGAATGGTGTCCGCCCAGAGCACTACCGGAATATAGAAACCAAAACTTAAGACAATGGTCAGCCACAGCCACCGGAAGGGGGTGTCCTTTTGGGATCTTGCCCATTGATAAAACAGGACAATGACCAGCAATCCCAGCAGGGCGAAAGGGATATTGCGGTAAATTCCCCAGCGAAGGGGAGGGGCGGCATCAAACCATTGGTTTTGGGGCATAAGGCACAAAACAATCCGGAGCGCGGACAGCAGGTATACTGCGGCGGTTATCCCATTATTCCCCTTTATGTGGTAACGGGCTCTCCATACATAATAGAGGAGAACATAAAAAACAGTCATGGTGACAGAGGTGATAAGCTTCCCCAGCCCCAGGGGGAAGGTGAAATTTTCCAGCCCTGTGGTGCACAGGGCATAAGCCCGGGGAACCAGGTGGAAAGAATCGCCCAGCCCAAGTACAACAGCCATAATGCCGAAAAGACGGTATTGCTTTCTGCCTTTGCTTTTCAGGATCATCACAATTCCAAGAATGACCACGGTGGCCAAATATACTGCGTCAAATAAAGTTTCTACAATTGCCTGCATCTTTTTTCCTCCAAACTTGAATATTGTTTACGGGCGGCCTGTTAATAGATGGCCCTTCTGACCATTTCAAGGATTGCCCTGCTGTCATAATTCCGGCGCACCAGCGCTGAAATGATGAACGAAAATATGATATCTACAAATTCCTGCCTGGTAAGTGTTTCGCCAAAGGCGTCGGGGCGTACGCTCTGGTCATTTTCCAGGACTCTTATAAGTACGTTCTGGATATGGAGCCAGGATTGTGCCATCAGCCGCTGCCCGTCTTCTTTTTCTTCCCCAAGAAAACTCATGGAATGGAAAGTAAAAAAACCAGGGTATTTTTCGCTGCCATTTTTCATGCATCCAAAAATCCATTTAAGGCAATCCGGGAAGCATGCAAAATCCTCTGCCCTTTCCTGAAAGTGAAAAATGTCATGCCAGACATCTTCTACTGCGGAAGCTGTTAAATCGGATTTGGAATGAAAATAATTGTAGATGGAGCCTACGGAAACGCCGCAGGCGGAAGCAACGCTGCGGATGTTGAGAGCCGCCAGCCCCTGGATGCTTATAATCTCACGGCTCTTTTCCAGAATCGCTTCCCTGGAAGTTATGACTGTGTTCATCTTACCTTCTCCTTTCAAACTGAACAATGTTCATTATAGGCCGTTCCCTTTTGTTTGTCAAGTGTTTTATAAAGCTTTACATTAGATTGGCGATTCATTATAATGAGGATGGACAGATTCCAGGACAGTGAAAAGAAGGCTTAAGGCGATATTAAGTTTAAAGGAGATTATATGGAAGCAAAGGAAGTACTGCGGCAGGTAAAAGAAGGAACACTTTCCATTGAAGAGGCTGAGCGTTTTTTTAAGAAACAGCCTTACCAGGAGATGGGATATGCGAAGCTGGACACCCACAGGGAAATCCGTTCAGGCTTTCCGGAAGTGGTATATTGCAGCGGCAAGCCTGACCAGTATCTGGTGAGTATATATGAAAGATTATATAAAGAAAACGGGGAAGTATTTGGGACCAGGGCGGACAAAAGGCAGTATGGGCTGGTGCGGGAAGCCCTTCCCCAGGCAGTTTACGATGAAGTGTCCCGGATTCTCAAAATTGAAAAGCCAGGCAGGGAAAGAAGTGGAAAAATTGCGGTCTGCACGGCAGGCACGGCTGACATCCCGGTGGCAGAGGAAGCAGCGCAGACAGCGGAATATTTTGGCTCCTATGTGGAACGGATTTATGATGTGGGGGTCAGTGGGCTGCACAGGCTCCTTTCCCGGCTGGAAGCCATACAGGAGGCAAACTGCGTGGTGGCGGTGGCAGGAATGGAGGGTGCCCTTGCCAGCGTCATTGGCGGGCTGGTAAGCCGCCCGGTGATCGCAGTCCCCACTTCCGTAGGATATGGGGCAAGCCTTCATGGGCTTTCCGCGCTGCTGACCATGATCAATTCCTGCGCCAACGGCATTGCAGTGGTAAATATCGACAATGGGTATGGGGCCGGGTATATGGCCACCCAGATCAACAGATTAGGGACGGGAGGAAAGTAGGTTGGACGCAGGGATGAAAGCGGAGAAACTACGTAAGATGATCAGACAATATGCACACCAGGGCGTGATGGTCGCTTTTTCCGGCGGTGTGGACAGTGCGCTGCTTTTAAAACTGGCTTATATGGCGGCAAGGGAAGCCGGGGGGCAGGCATATGCGGTGACTGTGCATACAAGGCTCCACCCTGCGGGAGAAATGGAAGCGGCGGAAAAATTGTGCAGGGAGATTGGGGCAAGGCACCTGAGGGTTTCAATTGATGAACTGGAGGAAGCAGGGATATTGGATAATCCGGTGGAAAGATGCTACCTGTGCAAAAAGAGCCTGTTTACCAAAATAAAGGAGCTGGCAGCCACCCTTCAGATACCGGTTATTATGGAAGGGACCAACCAGGACGACCTGCAGGTATACCGCCCCGGCATCCGGGCTTTGGGGGAGCTGGGAATCGTCAGCCCCCTGGCGGAGGCAGGGATGGGGAAGGAGGAAGTGCGCAAACTGGCCGAAGAATATGGGCTGCCGGTAGCCGCAAAGCCCTCCCTGCCCTGCCTTGCCACCAGGTTCCCCTATGGAACCCGCCTTACCTACGAAAAAATGAAAAAGGCAGATGAAGGGGAGAATTTCTTAAAAGGCTTTGGGCTGCACAATGTAAGGCTTCGGGTCCATGGGGAGATAGCCCGGCTGGAGGTGGATGAAGGTGACTTTTCTACTATACTGCTTTACAGGAAGGAAATAACAGCGAAGCTCAAAAGCCTTGGCTATCTTTATGTGGCCCTGGACCTGGAGGGGTTCCGTTCTGGCAGCATGGATGTGGGGCTGGGAACGGAGAATACTATGAAATCATAGAAAATTGGGAGGAAAACAATGGGAAAGACGTTATATTTGGAGTGCCAGATGGGAATCAGCGGTGATATGGCAGTGGCGGCGCTGCTGGACCTGGGGGCGGATAAAGGGATATTGGAGGCGGCGTTACAGAGCCTTCCCGTGGAGGGATTTGAAACAGAAATCACAAGAGTAAAAAAGGCAGGGCTGGATGCCTGTGATTTTCATGTGAAGCTGGATGACGCCCACGAAAACCATGACCACGATATGGCGTATCTGCATGGGAACCACAGCCACGAGGGGGACACCCTAAAGCCCTGTGGGCATCATGGGCACAGCCATGAGGGGCATGAGGGGCACAGCCATGGGACACATGAGGGGCATACCCATCACCATCACGGGCACAGAGGTCTTCCGGAAATACTTGCCATTATCGAAAAAGCACAGATAACCGCCAGGGCAAAGGGGATTGCGTCCAGAACCTTCCAAATACTTGCCCAGGCAGAGAGCAAGGCCCATGGCGTTTCTATTGAAGAGGTACATTTCCATGAAGTGGGGGCGGTGGACTCTATTGTGGACATTATTGCGGCGGCGGTCTGCCTGGATGATTTGGACATCACCCAGGTTATCATTCCGTATCTGTGCGAGGGAAAAGGGACGGTGAGGTGCCAGCATGGCGTCCTGCCAATCCCGGTGCCTGCGGTAGCCAATATTATGGAAGCTTTCCGGCTTCCTGTGAGGATAACGGAAGTGGAAGGGGAACTGGTCACCCCTACAGGGGCGGCGCTCGCTGCTGCCGTGAGGACGTCCGCCAGGCTTCCGGAACAGTTTTATATTGTGAAAACAGGGCTGGGGGCTGGCAAGCGCAGCTACGGAAGGCCAAGCCTTTTGCGTGCCATGTTGATAGAAGAGACGGTAAAAACGCCGGGGGAATCTTCCGGGGAAACTGATGCAGTCTATAAACTGGAAACCAATATTGACGACTGCACAGGGGAAGCCCTTGGTTATGTAATGGACAGGCTGATGGATGCAGGCGCAAGGGACGTCCATTTTGTCCCGGTCTATATGAAAAAACACCGGCCGGCCTATGAGCTTGTAGTGATCTGCGACGGGCAGAAGATGAAAGAGCTGGAACAGATCATTTTCCGGGAAACCACCACCATCGGCATCCGCCGTGTAAAAATGGACCGGACGACCCTGCCAAGGGAAGCTGCTGTGGTGGCATTGCAGGAAGGGGAAATTATTGTAAAAAAATGTTTTCTGCCAAGCGGGAGGGTGAGATATTACCCGGAATATGCAAGTGTGGTAAAGTTGGCGCAGGAGAGCGGGGCGTCCTTTCAGGAAATTATGGATGAATTCAAAGAATTCATGTTCCGCCAGCAAGGCACGGAATTGTAACATCTGGCCTAAAAATCCTGTGATTGCTTTTTATGGGATCAGGGTATAGAATAAAGGCAGGAACGAAAAACAGCGGAACTGCCAGCCAATGGTATTAACCTGGGCAGTTACCGGGCGGGAACAGGAGGGCAATATGTTAGAATTCAGGTACGACACGCAGTTATTGATTGAGGGGGAGGATTTGGACGAGGACGTGATTTCCCAGTATTTTACTGAGAATTTTAAAGGGGACTGCCTGCTGGCTGTGGGGGATGAGGAACTGGTCAAAATACATTTCCACACTAACGAACCCTGGAAGGTGCTGGAATACTGTGCCACCTTGGGAGAGATTCATGATATTGTCGTAGAGGATATGGACAGGCAGGCAAGAGGATTAAAAGGTTAGAGCCATGGGACTGTATTTAAACAGTAAAAAGCCCTGTGTAATTTATGAAAATCTTGCCCATTCCACCTATTTTATTGACAAAACAGCTATGCTGGAGGAACTGATCCCCCTTGTGGGGCAGGCGGGCGGGTGTGCGGCGCAGGATGCACGAAAGGAAGGCGGAGGCAACAAATATATCTGTGTTACAAGGCCCCGCCGTTTTGGCAAGACAGCGGCGGCGTGCATGGCTGCGTCTTTTTTCGGAAAGGGCAGTGACTGCAGGGGATTGTTCCAAAAGCTGCAGGTCGGTAAAAACAGCCTCTTTGAAGCCCATCTGAACAAACATAATGTTATTTATATCCCTTTTAATGAAATTCCCATGGACTGTGCCAGCTATCGGCAATATATTGACAGGATACAGGAACGCCTCATGAGTGACCTTAGGCGAGATTTCCCCCAGGTGGATACAGGAGGCGCTCTTTGGGATGTGCTGAATGAGATTTATGAGCTGGAAGAGGATGTGAAATTTATATTTGTCCTAGATGAGTGGGACTATATTTTTCACAGAAGTTTTGTCACGGAAAAGGATAGGCCTGCCTATATTGATTTTTTAAGCGGCCTGTTAAAAGACCAGCCCTATGTGGAGCTGGCGTATATGACGGGAATCCTTCCCATTGCGAAATATTCAAGCGGTTCGGAACTGAATATGTTCTATGAATATACTATGGCGACGGAAGAAAAATACAGCTCTTTTTTCGGATTCACAGAGGATGAGGTTGATGTGCTGTACAAAAAATACCAGAAGATCCATCAGAGGCCGAAAATTACCCGCAGGGAGCTACAGGTTTGGTATGACGGATACCATATCCGTTCCGGAGGGAGGGTATATAACCCACGCTCTGTAATTGCAGCGCTTACAAATAATAATCTGGGAAACTATTGGACAAGTGCCGGGCCCTACGATGAGATTTATTATTATATAGAACAGAATACAGACGCAGTCAGGGAGGACATTGCCCGGATGGCGTCCGGCGCTGCCGTCCCTTCCGGCATAAGGGAGTATGCGGCCACGGCTATGAATTTGAGTACCAGGGAGGAAATTTTTTCTGCAATGGTGGTTTATGGTTTCCTGACCTACGAAAACGGCTGTGTATCCATACCCAACAGGGAACTGATGGATAAATTCCAACAGGTGCTTATGAGGGAACCGTCTTTGGGATATGTTTACAGATTATGCGTTAATTCTGGGAAGATGCTTAAGGCCACAAAAGCCTGCGATGTGGATACGATGGCCGAACTTTTGGCTTATGCCCATGACACGGAGGTACCCTTGTTCAACTATAATGAGGAAGTGGATTTGGCTGCGGTGGTGAATTTGGTTTATTTGTCGGCAAGGGATTCTTATGAAGTGGCCAGGGAGGACAAGGGCGGTATCGGCTATGTGGATTTTATTTTTAAGCCTTTCAGGAACCGGGGGGACGATTGTATCATTCTGGAATTGAAGGTTGACGGCACGCCGGAAGAAGCCATCCGTCAGATAAAAGAAAAAAAATACGCCCTCGCCTTTTCTCCCAAACTGGGGACGCCCCCTATTTATACTGGAAGGATACTTGCAGTAGGAATTGCCTATGACAGGAAGACAAAGCGGCATAGCTGCAGGATTGAGATATGGGAGAACTCTGTGGAATGAAGCTGCCTGATATGGATTAGCGGCTGCCTTTTCCGCCGGGGCCTAGGGACTGCCTGGGGCTGTTGGCAGATATTTTTGCCACGCCGCCCCAATCTGGCAGCCAAAAGGATAACTGTGTAGCGGTTATGTTATCTCTGTTTTCCGGTACACCTGATATAAAACAGGGGGCAGTAATAAGGAGAGCAGGGTGTAGGAAACCAGCAGGATGGGGATGGCCCCTATTACTTCCCCACCTAACTGATAGAGGTTAAAATAACGCAATGCCGTACAAATCTGCAGTAATTGGTCTGGGAATAACCCCATAACCTTAGATAACACAGGGAGATTACTTGTAAGGACCGGAAGGAACACCACCAGGAAGGGGATAGCGGCGGGCAGCACGGGGGAACGTGTTTTGGCGGAGACTAACATGGACAGGGCCAAAATAAACAGGTTCCCAATATATCCCCCAAGTACTGTCAGGAGATAATCTTCCCAAAAGGTAATATGGTAAAAACTCTTCCACCCGCCCAGGCTTACCTGGATTGGGCAGGATGCGCCATCTGTGCCCAATATGCCAAGGACGGCCACGGAGTAAAGGGACATGCTTATTAAGTAAATAGCTGTGACAATGCAAAATCCCGCCAGCACCTTGGATGCTGCCGCTTTATCCCTGCCATATTTGGACGAAAAGAATACAGCATCCGAACGCCACTGGAATTCGTTGGGAAAAATGCCGGATACCAGAAAGCCTGTGAGTAATACCAGGAACATAATGAGGGAAGGGGCATATTCCAAAAGCGCTGCCCAGCCGTCTGTGTATTCATAATACAGGGGTTTTTTGAGGGAATCGTAACGCCCGATTAGGAATTGTTTTTCCGCCTCCGAATACAGGTGTTCTGCTTCACCGGAATATAACCATTTGGCCAGGTGTAAGGTACGGTTTTCATAGAACTGGCCTATTTCCTCTTCCCTGATACTGTCTGCCCTGTAATAATCATATTCCCTGAAATCACAAAACGAACAGCTTATTAATTTCCTGATATCGGAAAATCCCTGCTTTTTCGCATATGCCTTATTATTTTCCTGTACATTTTGGGACAGGTACTCCTCCGAGGAGTTGACCAGTGCATTTTGCCGGAGGGCTTCTTTGAGCACATCTTCTGTTAGTTCCCCTGCCCACTCCATTTTTTTGTCACGGAGCGTCCTTACCGCTTTTATTCCTTTGGTGATATTTCCCTCGTCGTCCACGTAGTACACGCAGGAGACGGCCAGGCAGCACACCACCAAAAGAAGGGCAGCCAACAGGGCAAGGACGATTTTTGTTGCAGGCTTCAAAATTACTTTTTTTATTTCATATAGCAGCATTTTCATCACCACCCATTTCCCCAAAATAATATAAAAATACATCCTCCAGTGTGGGAGCAGTAAGTATGGCATCCTCACAGGGTTTTCCGGCCGAAATGGCCCGAAGTTCCGCCACCTGCTGGAGGGACTTGATATTGGCCACCCTGTACCGTTTCTGTAACAGGGAAACCTCCCTTTGGGGAACGTGGCATAGCCATACTTTTTCAGGCATGGCTGCTATGATTTCCTCCAGGGATCCACGGGTTACGATCCTGCCGTCTTTCATCATCCATATTTCGTTGGCGATATATTCAATGTCGGAAACGATATGGGTAGACAAAAGTACCAGCCGTTCCTCCGAAAGGCTGCTTACCAGGTTCCGGAAGCGGATCCTTTCATTGGGGTCAAGACCTGCAGTGGGTTCGTCTAGTATCAGGATTTTGGGGTCATTGAGCATTGCCTGTGCAATGCCGGCACGGCGCTTCATTCCACCGGAGAGTTGTTTCATCTTTTTATTTTCCGCCCGGGTAAGCCCTACCTTTGCGATCAGGTCTTTTGTACGCTTCCTGGCGATGGCCGGGCGCAGCCCTTTGATGGCTGCAATATAAAGCAAATAATCTTTCACGGAAAACTCAGGATAAAACCCAAAATCCTGGGGCAGATATCCCAGAAGATTCCTGTATTCCCCGTCCATCTGGAAGATGTCCTTTCCATTGCAGGAAATGCTTCCGCCGGTGGGCTTTAGCAGGGTGCAAAGCATTCTCATCAGGGTTGTTTTTCCGGCTCCGTTTACCCCTAATAAACCATATACGCCCTTTGACATGGTAAGGCTGATATGGTCTACGGCTGTGAAAGAACCAAAACTTTTCGTGAGATTATCTAAAATCAATTCCATTTAATACCTCCCTGCCGTTTCCCTGCGGCTAAAACAATGTTTCCCCTCCAGAAAAGAGTTGCATGTATGCAATGTCTGGCAGACGGCATACAACAAAAAGCCAAGGGCTGTTCCAAGGAGGGCCAGCCACAGGGGAGGGGTGATAAGCGTATAGATGTTTTCATTCAAAATAAGAAGTATCCAGGCCAGGCTCCATAGGAGGCAAAGGGCAATGGCTGCTGACTCACTAAAGGGATACCTGCTGCATAAAACCCCAAAACAGATACAGGCAGTTACTGTCATGGGAAAAAGGAAATGCACCAAAAGCAGGGAAATTGCCATATCCCCAAGGGAGGCTGACAGGCTGCAGAAAACGCTCACCAGCACAATATCCACAATACCGAACAATAACATTCTTGAGGCATATATCTGCCTTAGGGAGTAATAGGAGACGGCTTCAATTTCCATAAACTGGAAGGTCTGGCTTTTCCACAGTTCAGGGATGACCAGGATTACAAAAAGGGGGGCGCAGGCTCCCATAATCCGCTGGATGGAAGGGGGGTACTTAAGGGATGGCAAAAGCAGCCAAAGTATGAAAAGGAGCATTGCCTGGAGGCACCACCATCTTTTCCGTACCAGCCGCAGCTGTACCCTTAAGAAATCCCGGTAGCCAAGCATCCGCCCCTGCTCTTCCAGGAAGCATTCTTTCTTCTTTTTGTAATAATCCTTGCAAAGGTTTCCCGCTATGGTATACAAATAATTCCTTGTTTTACCTATATAATGGTAATCAGATAACCTCTCGAAGAAATGCAAAAAAGTTTCCTGGGTTAAATCTTCGGCATAGGACAGGTCGGGACAATGAAAATGGCAATATTTCAGGATCTCTTCATAGTGTTTACGCACGAAGAGATCAAAAGCGTTTTCCTCCCCCTGTCTCATTTTCTGTATCAGCAAAAAATCAGTGTCCACAAAGCCCTCCTTTCCCGTTTTTGAAAGCCAGAGAACCGGTCTTTTGGCCTCTTTCCCCAAGTATAACGAATCAGTGCCCCAAAAAGATAGTGATTCTGGTGATGAAAGAATTATCTGTTGCTTTTCGCCCCTTGACTTCCCCTAAATTTCTATGGTACTATCCAAATATTGTATATTATTATAGAAAAACGAAAAGAGGGAGAGGGTATGAGACGAAAGAGGATGTTGGTCATTTTGCTGGCTTTGCTTTTGGCGCTGCCAGGAAACCTGGCCGGGATGGGGGCTGGGGTAAAGGCGGCGAACAAGAGTGACTGGCGGTATTATTATGGGCAATTAGGCCAGGAAGCAAAGGGGATCTATGATGCCATGTACGATATGTACACCCAGGGGATACTGAAAACCGGCACTGGTTCCTACGACCTTGTGGAAAATGGCAAAATTACCAGGGAGCAGCTAGAGGCCTATGATGGCAACTATACCAACCTGCTAAAGACCATGGGGGCGGCGAGGGACGCCTTTTATGCGGATTACCCGGATATTTTTTATGTGGATTTTTCCAGCCTGTCTATTTCTGTGGAGAATACCAGCGACGGGGAGGTCAAGGCATCCCTGGGGGTTGGCAGAAGCACAGACTACTATGTGGAGGGTTTTCAGGACCAGCAGCAGGTAGAGAGCGCAATCAGTGACCATGAGGCCAGGGTAGACGGGATCGTCCAGGAGGCGAAGAAATGTCCATCGGTCAGGGAGCAGGTAGAATATGTACATAACGCCATTATAGACGGCACTGTTTACCGGCTGGAAAATAATTGTTCCTCAGGCAACCGGGGGCATATCAGGACATCCTATGGGGCGCTGGTAAAAGGGGAAAGCCTGTGCGAGGGCTATGCCAGGTCGGTCAAAGCCGTCCTGGATTCTCTGGGCGTTACCAGTGTACTGGTGCAGGGCGTGCTTAAGGATACGGACGGAAGCGAGAACCTGCACATGTGGAATTATGTGCAGATAGATGGAAAGTGGTACGGGCTGGACGCCACTGCCGATGATGGGATGAAGGAAGGGACAGGCAGTGATGCCTATCTTCTGGTGGACAGCAGCGTGATGGGAAAATACCATATTCCTGACGGGGTGATGTCTGAGTCCGGCTTCCGTTTTACCTATCCCAAGCTTGCAGAGGGGGATTCCCAGGGAGGGGAGGATACCTCTGACGACGGAAATGAGGGTGACAGTGAGGACGATGGAGAGTATGAGGAGGTCTTTAACAAGGACGGGCTTAAGGTCTCCCATAAGCTTGCAGAGGGGACGGGCATTTTCAAGGTAAGCTACAAAGGCATGGGCTACCAGGATGCGGTGGACAAAGAGGGCGTATATATGCTGTGCCGTTTCTACCAGTATTCACCGGGAGCCGGGGAGTACAAGGCAGGGGACTGGGGATATTCCGACCCCAAACCCCTTTCCCTCCCGGAGATGGACGGCTACCTGCTTATACCCAACAGCAACAGCAAGATTATTGAGTTTGCAGTTACAAAGATCCCGCCCGCGGGGCCTTTATATGGAGATGACCTGACCGCGGAGGAGCTTAAGTACAACTGGCGGTTCCACGGGACAGACAGTGATTTTCTGGTATCCACAGGGAAGCTGGACAATCCCGGGGTGGAGGATTTCGTCCCTTCCCCGCATGCCAGAAAACTTACCCCCAGCAACACAGGCTTTATTGTCAGTGGGAAGAAATACCATGTGGTGGCGGAATTCAACGAAGAGCTGGAACCCCTGGAGGGGGAAACGGTTGGCATTAAACTGGATGCAAGGGGGGAGGATCCGGAAAGCGCCATAAAAAACACAAAGCTGGAAAACTTCCAATGGGATGGGGGCAATAAGGTGGAGTTTGACCTTACCACCAGCGTAATGTTTGCAGACAATGATGCATGCTATGAAATAACCGTTACCGGGGCAAGGGGGGTGGGAAGCCTGAAGGAGCCGGATGCCTTTAACTATTACAGCAAGCGGAAACTGGCTGTCTGTGCATACCGTCCCCAGGGCATCTTCTGGAATGTCTATGGAAGTGTCAGCCTGCTGGAGCCAAGCGATATCTCCTGCAATAACTGGGAGCTGGAGAGCGGGGAAAAGCTTGGGGATGTGGTAAGCAATCTGGTGCTTGTGGCCTCCAAACCGGAGCTTAAAGTGGAGACACCCAGTACGGGACAGTCCAAAGAGATGGAAACTCTCATTGAACAGGAAGCCGGTGCGAAGCCCCTGGCAAGCGCCACCTACAATATCGGCCTGCGGATGTGCAACACCACCGTTGTAAAGACAGGAGCCAGCATCAGGATCTCGTTGGGATTTCCCAAAGGCTTTGGGCCGGAACAGGAAGGGGTAACTTATAAAGCGTACCATTTTGCCAAAAAGGACGGCAAGCTTGTGCCCGAAGAGATCAGTTGCGTGGTTACACGGGATGGGCTGGTAGTCACCTGCTATTCCTTCAGCCCTTTTGCGGTAGTGGCCATGGAACTGGACGATGAGGCGGTAAATACCAGAAAAGTGCTGTTTATGAATACTCCCGGCGGTGATATTTCCGGTGAAAAGATCCGTGCATTAAAGGTGGGAGAATCCCAGAAAGTGACCCTGAAAGCCAAAGACGGTTATGTGATCGATAAAGTCAACCTGTCGGGGAAGGAATTGACGGTAACGGATCCCAAGGCTATGGAGATTGAGATCAAGTATGACAGCCTGGCATATGACCAAAATATTGCAGGGGTCTATTTTACCCCTGAAAACCCCAAACAGCAGCCAACGCAGAAACCGGCGGAACCGGAAAAGGCGCCTTCCCAGGAAAACAGGGATGATGGAAACAGCGGCAGCAATGGCAGTGAGGCAAATGAGCCATCTTCCCAGGATTCTTCTTCAGGAGATTCAGGGGGATCAGAGAGCGCCCCGGCAGCGCCCCAGCCGGTGAAGACACCTACTCCCTCACCGGCACCTGCCCAGGCACCCAGCCAGGAACCGGCGGCAGGGCAGCAGCCTACGGAGGCTCCCAAAGCCCCGGCTGCCAATACAGGTACGGGAAGCTCCGGCACAGGAAGTGGATCTGCCGGGGGGAAAGGGACAGGCTCCGCGCCTAAGGGAGAGGCCGGGCAGGAGAACCTGGCACAGCCAGCGGACACTACAGAAACAGATACCTTACAGGACGTGCCCTTAAAGGAAGAGTTCCCGGAGGAAGGGGAGCAGGAAGAACAGGGCGGGACGCCCTCTTCCGACCAGGCCCAGGAGCAGGGGCTGGTGGAAGTCAGTTATGACGGGAGCTGTAAAGTCAGGTTACGGACAGGGGATTATATTGTTGTCTGCCGGGCGGACAGAACAACAGGAATTTTGAAATTGAATACGGAGAGTTTCCTGACAGTGCTGCACAAGAAGATGAGCGAATAGGGGAAAGGCCGTATCAATAAAAGCGCAGCAGGAATAACAACAGCAGCAGGCAGCAAAGAAAACGCAGCATTCGGGCGAACAGCAATAAATGATAAGAAACAGATAACGAGACAACAGGTATATGAAAAAGAGAAGACATGAAAAAATAATCGAATTGATCGGTCAGTATGAGATTGAAACACAGGAGGAGCTGGCTGACAGACTGTGTGCGGCGGGTTATCAGGTGACACAGGCCACGGTATCGCGGGATATCAGAGAGTTGAAGCTGTCCAAGATCTCAGGCGGTAACGGCAGACAGAAGTACATTGCCTTTACCCGGGAGGAGACACATTTAGGGGATAAGTATATCCGGGTGTTGAGAGAAGGGTATGTATCCATGGAGCTGGCGCAGAATCTTCTGGTCATGAAGACAGTGTCCGGTATGGCGATGGCGGTGGCGGCCGCGGTGGATGCCCTGAAGATCGAGGAGATTGTGGGCTGTATTGCGGGTGACAATACGATCATGATGGCAATGCGCAGTGAGGACGCGGCGGCCCAGGTGATGGAACAGTTAAAACAGATGATAGAATAATGTGATGGGGTTTACGATAAGAGGTGGCAGAATGTTACAAAGTTTACATGTGAAAAATCTGGCCTTGATCGATGAGATCGAAGTTACTTTTGGAGAGGGCCTGAATATCCTGACCGGAGAAACAGGCGCCGGTAAATCCATTATCATCGGTTCAATCAACCTTGCGCTGGGCGCCAAGGCGGATAAAGATATGATACGTACCGGGGCGGAGTATGCACTGGTGGAGCTTGTCTTTACAGTGGAGGGGCAGCAGCTGGCAGCCATTGAGGAGCTGGAGCTGCCCGTGGAGGACGGCCAGATCATCCTCCAGCGCAGGATCCTGCAAAGCCGCAATGTCTGTAAGGTGTGCGGCGAGACGGTGACGGCCAGACAGCTTAAACAGCTGGGAGAGATCCTGCTTGACATACACGGGCAGCATGAACATCAGTCGCTGTTAAAGCCGGCAAAGCAGCTGGAGATACTGGATGCCTACGCGGGGGAAGCGCTTTT
>OFHA01000246.1_pt1 | contig 49395 bp, 50 predicted proteins | sample 1521891 | NCBI WGS metagenome assembly OFHA01 (sample SAMEA3504089, study PRJEB24116) | mouse gut metagenome | biome: mouse gut; feature: mouse-associated habitat; material: faeces | place: Denmark | collected 2011
GCCGTATCGGAAGGTGCGGCTGGATCACCTCCTTTCTATGGAGATTAAAGTTGTAATTTATAAAAATGTTATTTTATTTTCAGTAATATACAGTGTTTTGGATGGGTTCCCGAGTGGCCAAAGGGGGCAGACTGTAAATCTGTTGCGATAGCTTCGAAGGTTCGAATCCTTCCCCATCCATTTATGATTATGCTGTCGATAATATCGACGGCTTTTTTTGTATTGGGAGGGTTTCTATGTATAAAGAATTTTTTATTATGGCTGATGAATGTGAATTGATAAAAATAAAGCAAATGCTGACAGATAAACAAATTCCATATAAAATAAAAACAACTAATAATACCCTTAGAATGTCAACACCATTAAATACATTATTTTATAGAAATAGAAAAAATTATTATAGTATTTTTGTAAAAGAGGAATATGCTCAACAGGCGAGAAAAATAATAGAAGGATAATTGATATATATTTTATTTGAATATCATTAACATTTTTTTACTATTTTTTAATTGCGTTTTACTTTTTATTTCATTTTTGTTTTGTATGATATGTGTTATAGAAAACAAATATAAAATAGAAAGAAGGAATCAATATGAAAAAGAAATTTGCTATGATATTTGCAACAGGTATGGCACTGACTTTAACAATAGGCTGTAATGTATTTGCTTCAGAAACAACTGTAGAAACAACAAAGCAATATAGAAATTATAGAGAAAAAGTGGAGGATACAGAAAAATCAAAACAACAATTTGATATGGCAAAAGTAACAGAAGTCAATGGAGATACATTAGTTGTAAAATTGGCTGAAAAACCAGAAATACCAGAAGGCGAAGAGGGCGAAAGACCAGAAAGACCATCAATGTTAGAAGGTGAGGAAGGCGAAAGACCAGAAAGACCACCAATGTTAGAAGATGAGGAAGGCGAAAGACCAGAAAGATTACCAATGTTAGAAGGTGAGGAAGGTGAAAGACCGGAAAGACCACCAATGCTAGAAGGTGAGGAAGGCGAAAGACCAGAAGGTGAAGAAGGAAAAAGACATAATGATAAATTGATGAAAGAAATGAATTTTGATGAACAAGAAATTGAAATAGCATTATCTGAAGATGTTGAAATTCATATAGGTGGCGGAGAACAAGGAATAATAAACGATATTCAGTCAGATGATATTATTAAAATTTATTATGCTGAAGACGGCGAAACAGTGGAAAGTATATTTATTAAAAAATAAATACGTATTTATGATAAAAAAGAGATGTCTATATAGACATCTCTTTTAAAATTCTATTACTATAAGTGTGTGCGGAATTTCCTGCTTTAAAAGACATATAAAAAGTTTGTTATTTTCACTGTCCCAACAGGTACGAATATTTTTGCAAAAATAAGGAAGATATTCTTTGGGAAAAAATGCGTCCATATCAATAGTATTTGATTGTAAACATTGTTCAATATCTGCTTGTGTTTCATATGTTGTATAACTTTTATATTTTATTGTATTTTTTCCGTCGTTTAAAAGTGCCTCTATTATCATAGAAAGCAAAAAGGAGTTTGTAGAATTAGAGCAACAGCACCATTCAAAAAAATCATCGTCTACTGTTATGTATACAGGAGGGTCAGGCAATTTTAAATCTTCATATAATATACCTGCATGAAATACGCCTTGATTTTCATACCATATCACTAAATAATTTTTTGTTATAGTGTGCCATGCCTCTTTGGGTAGTTGAGATAATATATAATAAGGATTCTTTTTTTCTTTTTCGGATAAATGGTAATTCTTCCATTCTTCTTTCATATCACATATATTTTCAGATATAATATCATATGAAAAAGCAATTTCTTCTGGAAACAATATGTGATGTAAAAAATCGTTTATTTTTGCATTACCGCTATGAATTAAAAAATTTCTGTAAACAGTTGGTATTTTGATATTTAAATACGATTCTGATTTTTTAATTGCCTCCTCTGAAATTCCCAAATGACTAGGCGTATTACAATATAATACAGCAATAAATTCTTCAGCACTAATATGATATTTTTTATTAGACATGAATACCACTCCTTAAATATAAAAATATAGAGTTAGGCAAAATTTATCAATAATAAACAGTATTTTTTGATAATAGCATAAAATATCATGATATATGATAAAAACAAATATATTGTTTATTTTTGGCTGAAAAAAATATGCTTTTGTTTCTCTCTAGCAAAAATAAAGTAAGCAACTTCATTTTAAAATTTTATTTAAAAAAGTTACTTACTAAATCAAAATATCATAAATTTGTTACAAATTTTGCCTTTTCAAAGTCATCTTTATGTACATAAATAATGTATTGACTAATACATTCCTTATCTAAGTCAACTGTTCCTAAACCAGGAGCACTCGGAGTAATCTCATTTACAGTATATGGTATGTGATGTTGTACAAGAGATTCTCTAATTTTTGACTGCTGTTCAATAGAAAATGTGATACAAAGTTCTTTACGATTTAGTACTGTTAACATAACTACCCCTCCTCTGAGAAGCTCTTTTTGTTTTAGTATATCATGTTCACAACAAAAACAATATCATTATTTTTAAAAAAGAATACAAAAAATTTAGAATTGTTTTTGTGCGAGTTTACTTGAGGTGCCATAACAATGGCAGTATTTTATAATAATGTAAAAATTAAGTTGTTAGTATTGTTAAAAATTACATACTTGTAAAAATGTATGTGTATCATATACAAATTTATACAATGTAAATTATATTTGATAAATAAAAATGACATTTTATATTTTTTCAGTATAAAAAACGAATGATTGCAATACTGATAAGTATACAACCAGAAAATGCTGTCCAAATGTTTTCTTTTATATTGCAACAGTATTTGAAACGTTTCCCCATATCAATACCAATACTTAAAAATATCATTTGAAATATAGATGTAAATAAAGGAAGCATAATAATAGAAATATGAGATGCTCCTGCACCAATGCTCACTCCCATAGAATCAATAGAAAGTATTAGCCCTAAGCTAAGCCCCTCTTTTGCATCAATGTGCGAAGAATGGTCTTTGTCACAATGGCAAGGATTACGCAACATTTCTATAGAGGTATTGCTTTGCTTTTTTTGAAAACTTTGATAAAAAAGCCATATGCCCATAAAAAGTAATATCAATATACCTATGTTATTTGCTTTTTGTGCAGTAAAAAATAATGTCATATGATTTCCTATCCATATAAAAATACCCATAAATATCATAGATTCTAAAGCAATAATACATTTTGTAAATAATGGTGTAGAAATATTTCTAAAACCATACGATAAACCAATACCTAGAGCATCTATGCTAAGAGAAAGAGCAAGTAGCACAATAATCAACATGACATACACCTCCTATTGTTTATGATATGTTAAAGGAATATTTTTGAAACTTGTTTCATATAGTGAAAAAAAGAATATAAAAGAATTGTGTCAATAAAATATAAATTTTTTTATATAAAAATAATAAAAGCAAATGAAAAAATTTTTATGATAACAAAAGAAAGGGTGGTATTATGAATTGCTGGGAGAAAACTCCTCATGAAGTGGAAGAAATATTAGGGACAAGCATAAAAAGAGGACTTTCGTCAGATGTGGCAGAAAAAAGATTACAGCAACAAGGAAAAAATACATTGCATTATGACAAAAATAAAAAAGGACTTTTATACCGATTTTTTGCACAGCTAAATGATTTTATGGTAATTGTATTGATTTCTGCATCTGTTGTTTCTTTTGCAGTTTCTTATATCAATGGAGAAAAAGATTTTATGGATTCTGCTATTATATTGCTTATTGTATGTGTAAATGCTATATTAGGCATGATACAGGAAAGTAAAGCAGAAAAGGCATTAGAGGCATTAAAAAAACTTTCAGCACCAAAAGCAAAAGTATTAAGAGATGGCAAAACAATGGAAATAGAAGCAGAAAATGTTGTTGTTGGAGATATATTGCTTTTAGAGGCAGGAGATTATGTTTGTGCCGACGCTAGACTTGTTGATACAGCAAGTCTAAAAGCGGAAGAAAGTGCAATCACAGGAGAATCTGTTGCAGTGGAAAAATATGCAAATAAAATATATCATGAACATACTTCTTTAGGTGATAGAAAAAATATGGTGTTATGTTCTTCTTATATTACATATGGCAGAGCAAAAGCGATTGTAACAGCAACTGCTTTAGAAACAGAAGTAGGACATATTGCCAAAATGATAGCAGAAGAAAAAGAAAGTCAAACACCTTTGCAAAAAAAATTAGGACAAACAGGAAAAATATTAGGCATAGGAGCATTAGTAATATGCCTTGTCATATTTTGTATGGGACTATTCAGAAAAGCAGAACCTTTTGAAATGTTTATGACTTCTGTTAGTTTAGCTGTTGCAGCAATACCAGAGGGATTACCTGCTATTGTTACAATCGTACTTGCTATTGGTATGCAAAGAATGTCCAAAAAAAATACCATTATTAGGAGACTACCCGCCGTGGAAACATTAGGAGGAGCAAGTGTTATTTGCTCTGATAAAACAGGTACATTAACACAAAATAAAATGAAAGCGGTAAAAGTGACAGATTATAAAGGAATACAGCAAGGAGAAAGCAAAATGAATATACTTTCACTTGCGTGTTTATGTAACGATTGCAGAAAAGAAGGAAGTTTGATTGTAGGAGAACCAACAGAAGTTGCTTTAGCAGAAGCATTGGAAGAAACAGGAGAAAATTTTGTACGATTGAAACAACAATATAAAAGAACAGGAGAAATACCATTTTCATCTGAAAGAAAATTGATGACAACAGTGCATAAAATGTCTGATGGTAGTTTTTTATCTATTACAAAAGGTGCACCTGATATATTGTTGAATCAATGTAGTCATTGTATGGAGTATAATCATACTGTAATATTTTCAGAAGCAAAAAAAGGACAAGCAAAAAAAATAAATGGAGAACTTGCAGAACAGGCATTGCGAGTAATAGCAGTTGCTTTTAAAAAATGGGATAAAAAGCCAAATGCTATAGAGCAAAAAATATTAGAAAAAGAATTGACATTTGCAGGTATGATAGGTATGATAGACCCCCCTAGACCAGAAGTAAAACAAGCGGTTGCTGTATGTAAAAAAGCAGGTATTAGAGCAGTTATGATTACAGGTGACCATGTTTTAACAGCAAAGGCGATTGCGCAGGAATTGGGTATTTATCAAAATAATGATAAGTGTATGACTGGTGAAGAGTTGCAAAAAATATCTGATGAAGCATTAGCAGAAAAAATCAATCAGTATTCTGTTTTTGCAAGAGTTTCTCCAGAACATAAAGTCAGAATTGTAAAAGCATTTCAAAATCAAGGCAATGTGGTTGCTATGACAGGCGATGGTGTAAATGATGCACCAGCATTAAAAACAGCAGATATTGGTTGTGCTATGGGTAAAAATGGTACAGAAGTTGCAAAAGGTGCAGCGGATATGATATTGACAGATGATAATTTTGCTACTATTGTAGAGGCAGTAAAAGAAGGACGTGGAATATATGATAATATTAAAAAGGCAGTTCATTTTTTACTTTCCAGTAATATTGGGGAAATTATTACAATATTTGCAGCAATGTGTTTTGGTTGGGCAACACCTCTTTTACCTATACAACTTTTATGGGTGAATTTGGTAACGGATTCTTTGCCAGCGATTGCATTGGGATTAGACCCTAGTGAAAAAGATATTATGGAAAGAAAGCCTGAAAATAGCAAGAAAAATATGTTTTCTGATGGTATGGGAAGCAGAATTGCATTAGAAGGTTGTATGATAGGTATGCTAGCGCTTTTGGCTTTTGCTATAGGACATATTTATTTTGATAAAGCAGAACAGCATATTATAGGCAGAACAATGGCTTTTGCTGTGTTGAGTATTTCTCAGTTAATACATGCTTTTAACATGAGGACAGAACATTCTATATTTTCAATATCACTTTTCAGTAATCTATATTTGGTAGGAGCATTTTTGATAGGTGTGTTGTTACAGACAGGCGTTATTATGATACCAGTATTATCTACAATATTTAAAGTACAATGTTTGAATATTGTAGAATGGGGAATTGTTGCACTTTTGGCTTTTATTCCTATTGTAGTGGTGGAATTGGAAAAATGGAAAGATAGAATATTTATGAAAAAACAAAAATAAAGTACATATAAAAATGTATCTATTATAAAAATAAAATAATAAAAAATAAAATAATAAAAAATAACATAACAAAAGCGAAGGACGACAAAACCTTCGCTTTTGTGGTATAATAAACAGTATAACAAAAAAGGAGTGAACGTATATGGCAGAACCATTTTTTATAAAAAACAGAAAAAAATTATTTTCTAAATTAGAACAGAATAGCGTAGCTGTACTTTTCGCAGGAAATGCACCTACAAAAAGAGGAGATGAAAAATATCCTTTTTCACCAGATAGAAATTTTTATTATGTTAGTGGCATTGATAAACAAAATTGTATATTATTTTTTACTAAAAATGATAATGAAGTAACACTTTATATTGAAAGAGATAATGGTATACTACAAAAATGGGTAGGAGTGAATATTACAGAAGAACAAGCAAAACAAATATCAGGTATACAAAATATACGATATATTGACCAATTTGAACAGGATTTTGCAGAATATGTTTTTAAAAATAATATACAAATATGCTATATGGATATGGAATGTAGAGAATACGGAAATATAACACCAGCATTACAATATGCTGAAAAAGTAAAAAAATACTTTCCAGCAGTTGTGCAAAAAAATATTTATACCATATTTGAAGAATTAAGAGAAATAAAAGAACAATATGAGATTGATTTGATACAACAAGCCATTGATATTACTATAAAAGGTATAGAATGTATGATGAAAAATACAAAACCGGATATGATGGAATATGAAATTGAGGCTTATTTTGATTTTATATTAAAGCAAAACGGCATACATGAAAAAGCATTTCAAAGTATTGCAGCATCAGGTAAAAATGGTACAATATTACATTATATGGAAAATAACAGTAAAGCAAAATCTGGCGATTTGATACTTTTTGATGTAGGAGCACAAAAGAACTGGTATAATGGTGATATATCAAGAACATTTCCTGTAAACGGAAAATTTACACAAAAGCAAAAAATGGTTTATAATATTGTTTTGGAAGGACAGAAAAAAGTAATAGAGGCAATTAAGCCTGGTGTGCCTTTTACTCGTTTAAATGAAATATTAAAAGAACATTATTTTGAGGAATTGCAAAAATTAGGCATTGTAAAAACGCTGGAAGATGTTTCAGAATATTATTATCATGGTGTGAGCCATTATTTGGGAGCAGAAACGCACGATATAGGAAATAGACAAAAATTATTACAACAAAATATGGTTTTGACAGTAGAACCAGGATTATATATTGAAGAATGGGATATTGGTATACGAATAGAAGATGATGTTGTTGTAACAGAAAATGGCTGTCGTGTATTATCTGAAAAAATGATAAAAACAGTGGAAGAAATTGAGAAATTTATGGCAAAAAAATAAATATAATACAAAAAAATAATTACCATGATAATAAAATAAAAATTTTTATAAAAATTTATCAGACACAAGTCATTGCATACTATTTCGTTGGGATGGAAAAAAAGCATCACTTATGTCTGATGAATTTTTTAACAAATTAAATGAATTGTGATTTGCAATTAGGACATTTGCCATAAAATATAAGCTGTTCTGATTCTAATGAAAAATCTGTTAATTTTGAAGCATATTGACGAAGTTCTTCAAAAGCATCAGCAGGAAGGTCTACTACCTTTCCACAGCAAGTACAAACAGCATGAGAATGTCTTTTTACAACAGCGTCGTATCTGGCGCTTGCCTCACCAACATTTAATTCTTGTACTAATCCAGAAGATTTAAAAAGATACAATGTTTTATAAACAGTAGCCAGACTCAATGTAGGATTGGTTGGCTCTAATGTACGATAAATCATTTCTGCATTAGGATGTTGGTCTGTGTGAGAAAGCATAGTGTATATGGCAATTCTTTGAGGAGTTACTTTCAGCCCCTTTGCTCTTAAAATGTTTGTAGTATCCTTCATAAAAAATGCTCCTTAAATAATAATTATTGTTATTTAATAATAATATATAAAGGATATTGTGTCAATAGTATTTTGTGGAAAAATAGATGTATACCAAAATAATTATAGAATATAGGAGAATAAAAAGAGATGAATATTGTATTATTAGAACCTGAAATACCCCAAAATGCAGGCAATATAGCCAGAACTTGTGCTGTAACAAAATCTACATTACATTTAATAAAACCGTTAGGATTTTCAGTAGAGAATAAATATTTAAAAAGAGCAGGACTGGATTATTGGAATTTGTTAGATATTTATTATTATGATAATTTTGATGATTTTTTGAAAAAAAATAAGTATCCTGTGATATTTATGGCAACTACAAAATCAAAAAAATTATATACAGATGTGCAGTATCAACAAAATGATTATATTATGTTTGGAAAAGAAAGTGCAGGAATACCAGAAGAAATATTATTACAATATCCTCAGACGTCTGTAAGAATTCCTATGTTTGAACAAGCAAGGAGTTTAAATTTATCAAATGCTGTTGCTGTGGTACTTTATGAGGCACTACGACAGCAAAATTTTGATGGATTATTAAAACAAGGGCAGCTTCATAGACATACATGGTAAGGAATTTATTTCTGTTTGTATTGACAAAAATGAGTTTTCCAGTAAAGTTTTTGCTTCACTTTTAGGGGAAAACGGGTAAGAGTTTGAAAACAACGCTCTCAATGTTTTAAATGTACATTTAGCCACTCGCTCATGGTAAAAATATCTTTATAATATGTTTATACTGTGGTATGATGAACAATAAATGTTTTTAAAATACATTTCAACAAAAAGAAAGGGTGTTTATAGTATGCTACAAAAGGCAATGAAATATTTAAAATGGGGACAAACTGCATTGCGATTTGTCCCTAAAACAAAAAATGCATATGGTGTACTGAAACGCTTTTTACCAAAAAAGAAAAAGAAACAGAAAAAAAATAAAAAAAGAATATTAAAAAATGTATTTCACAATATAAAAAAATCTATTATTGTGATAAAAGAGTACTGTATTTATATAAATAAAATATTTTTGATATTGAAAGAGAGATAGTAATGAAAATATATGAAAGCTTTTCGGAACAACAAACAAAAGAAATAGCACGGTCGATAGGAGAACAGTCAAAAGCAGGTGAAATATATTGTTTAAATGGTGATTTAGGTGTGGGCAAAACAATTTTTACAAAAGGATTTGCTCAGGCACTTGGTATAGAAGAGGAAGAAGTGACAAGCCCTACATTTACTATTGTAAATGAATATCAAGGAAAAATACCTTTTTATCATTTTGATGTTTATCGTATAGGTGGTGTGGAAGAAATGGAGTACACAGGATATGAGGAGTATTTTTTTGGAAAAGGAGTTTGTATTGTGGAATGGGCTGAATTGATAAAAGAATTACTCCCAAATACTGTTATTGATATTACCATACAAAAAGATTATACAAAAAATGAATATTATCGTAAAATTATAATAAAGGGGGGAGAACATGAAACTATTAGCGATTGATACAACAGGACAAACTGCATCTGTGGCAGTGCTGGAAGATGATACATTGCTTGCAGAATATACTATCAATTATCATATGACACATTCTCAAACAATTATGCCTATGATAGAGCAAATTTGTAATATGATAAAATTAAATAAAAATGAAATAGATTATATTGCTTGTTCTTGTGGTCCAGGTTCTTTTACTGGTCTGCGCATTGGTGCAGCAACAGCAAAAGGGCTTGCATTGGGCTTAGACATTTCTGTTGTTGCCGTTCCCACATTAGACGCTTTAGCATATAATATATTTGATACCAGTGCTGTAATATGCCCTATTATGGACGCAAGAAGACAGCAGGTGTATACTGCTTTTTATCAATGGAATGAAGGCGAATTTTGTAGAATAACAGAATATGATGCTTTGCCTATACAGTCCGTTATTGAAAAAGCAAAAGATTATCAGAAAAAAGTAGTGTTTTTAGGTGATGGCGTTGTAGTTCACAAAGAATTGCTTTTACCACAAAAAAATTTTGTGCTTTCCCCTATACACAGTAATTTGCAAAGAGCCGCGTCTATGGGAGCATTGGCTATGAAACAGATTGCTAAAGGCGATGTGATAAAGAGCAGTGAATTGGAATTGATTTATTTAAGAAAACCACAAGCTGAAAGAGAAAGAGAAGAAAATATGAAAAAATAATAAGTAAAGCGAATAAGGCAAAAGGAGAAAAATATGCTGGAAATATTACCCATGAAAGAAGAGCATATTGATGCAGTATTGCATATTGAAGAAAGTTGTTTTGCAATACCATGGACAAAAGCAGATTTTGAAAGAGAAATGACACAAAATCAATTTGCAATATATCGTATTGCAGTATTAGATGGAAAAATAGTAGGATATGCTGGTATGTGGCATATTGTGACAGAAGGACATATTACAAATGTTGCAGTATTGCCAGAATATCGCAGACAGGGCATAGGCAATGCATTGATAGAAGAAATGATTGTGATTGCAGAACAAAAGGAAATGATAGGTATGACTCTGGAAGTTCGTATCAGCAATATAGCTGCACAAAAGTTATATACGAAATATGGATTTCGTCCAGAAGGATTTCGTAAAAATTATTATCAGGATACAAAAGAAGATGCAATTATTATGTGGAAGTATTTCCCTATATATGAAAATTATGAGCAAACAAAATAAATAGAAATATTTGATTATAAAAGGAGGCTTGTTGCTATGCCGCAGACAAAAGAATTGAATTATAAACAACTAAAAAATATCTGCTGTCCTTCTGATTTTTCTTTTCAAACGACAGAAGAAATATCATCATTGGATGGTGGTGTGATTGGTCAGGAAAGGGCAGTAAAAGCCTTCGATTTTGGATTGACTGTAAAAATGCAAGGATATAATATATTTATGACAGGTCCTTCTGGTACAGGCAAAACAACATATGCTAAAATTAGTACTAGAAAAATTGCTGCAACAGAACCCATACCCTATGACTGGTGTTATGTATATCATTTTCAAAATCCAAGAACACCCCTTGCACTAAGATTTATGGCAGGCATGGGAAAACAATTTCAAGAGGATATGGGGGAACTAGTAGAAATATTTAAAACAGAAATACAAAAAGCATTTCGTTCTGATGATTATGAAAAAGAAAAAAGTGTCATTGTAAAAAAATTTGATGAAAAAAAAGATATTTGCATGAAAGAAATGTCTGATATAGCAAAGGAAAATGGTTTTCAACTTCGCTCATCTAATTCAGGTATTTATTTTATGCCTATTATAGATGGCAAAACAATCAATGAAGAAGAATACGATAAATTGGACGAAGAACAGCAGGAGGCAATCGATAAAGCATCTAATGTTGTGCAAGAAAAAGCAGGCACAATTATGAGAGATTTAAGGGAATTGGAAAAAGAATGTAAAAAAGAAACGGACGGCTTAGATTATAAAATAGGTATGTTTGCAATAGGACATCATGTAAATTCTGTGCAGGAAAAATATAAAGAATATCCTCGTGTGATTTCTTATATCAATGATGTCAAAGAAGATGTTTTAGAAAATATTAGCCAGTTTTTTGATGATGAAGAGGAAGTTGACGAAAGTATTGCTTCTCTTTTACCTATGTTTTCAAAAAAAAGTTCTGAAGATATTACACAAAAATATAAAGTTAATTTAATTGTAGACCATTCCGAAACAGAAGGCGCACCTGTTGTAGTACATTTTAATCCTACGTATTATAATTTGGTAGGGGAGGTGGAATATGACAGCGAATTTGGCAATCTCACTACTGATTTTATGAAAATAAAAGCAGGATTATTCCACAAAGCAAATGGAGGATATTTGATATTGCAAGCACAAGATATATTATCTAATCCGCAGTCTTGGGAGGCAATACGTAGAGTCATTAAAACAAAAGAAATTGCTATGGATAATTTGAGAGAACAAATGGGGGCGATTGTTGCGCCTGTATTAAAACCAGAACCCATACCAGCAGATATTAAAATTATATTGATAGGTAGCGAATATTATTATGAAATTTTAAGTGAATTTGATGACGAATTTGATAAATTTTTTAAAATCAAAGCAGAATTTGATTATGAAATGAAAAGAAATGATGAAAATATTATGAAATTGGCGCAATTTATAAAAGGTTTCTCTGAAAAAGAAAAAACTTTTCCTTTTACAGTAGATGCTGTTTGTGCCATAATAGAGTACTCCTCCAGAACGGCAGAAAGACAGGATAAATTAAGCACACGATTTAATCGTTTGACTGAAGTAATGGGAGAAGCTGCTACATGGGCAAAACTGTCAGGAGATGTTATTATCAATGCCAAACATATTAAAAGAGCAATAGAAGAAAAAGAACAAAGATTAAAAATGTATGAGGAAAAACTTGGAGAAATGCTTGACGAAGAAGTGATTATGATTGATACAGAAGGTAGTAAAGTAGGTCAAATTAATGGTCTTGCTGTGTTAGATATGGGAAGTTATGCTTTTGGGAATCCTTCTCGTATCACTGCTACAACATATATGGGAGAATCTGGTATTATCAATATTGAAAAAGAGGCACAACTCAGCGGACAGACACATGATAAAGGCATACAAATATTAACGGGATTTTTGGGTCAGACTTATGCGCAGGAGTTTCCGCTTTCTCTTTCTTGTCGTGTGTGTTTTGAACAAAATTATAATGGCATTGATGGAGATAGTGCATCTAGTACAGAATTGTATTGTATATTATCCAGTTTATCAGAAGTTCCAATTAGACAGGATTTAGCTGTAACAGGCTCTATCAACCAAAGGGGAGAAATACAAGCAATAGGCGGTGTAACATACAAAATAGAAGGATTTTTTGATTTATGTAAAAAGAGAGGATTGACAGGTACGCAAGGCGTTATTATACCAGTTACAAATGTAAAAGACCTTGTATTGAAAGATGAAGTAGTAGATGCTGTCAAAAAAGGAGATTTTCATATTTATGCCATATCTAAATTGGAGGAAGGCATTGAGTTGCTTATGGGAATGCCAGCAGGAAAAAGAAATAAAAATGGTAAATATCCTTCTGATACTGTTCATGGTAAAGTAATGAAGAAATTAAAAGCATATTATAAAGGAACTTCTGGAGAAAAATTAGAAAAGTAAAATAGAATTTTGCATGAAGTTACAATCAAAAAATATAAAATAAAATGAGAGTGTAATGTTGATATGGCAATACACTCTTTTTTGTAATGTATGTTTTGTTAAAAAATTTTAATGTAATATTTTCCACAATGCTACATTTTTTTGGTATACTAATTTACAGAAAAATATTAGGAGGAAATACAAATGAATAGAAAGTGGAACAAACTGCTCTGTACAACACTGGTAAGCGTTTTGCTTTTAGAGAATATACAGGTTTATGCTAATGTTGTAAAAATGAGGTTACTTTATGATGAGAAAATGCATAATTATGAAGCGGAAAATATTACCATTACTATCAATGGCACAGTATTACCACCAGAAGATATGCCACCTATTGTACTTTATGACAGAACATTAGTACCAGCAAGAGCTGTTTTTGAGGCATTGGGAGCAGAGGTAGCATGGAATGAATTAAGTCAAGAGGTGTATGTCAAAAAGCAAGATGATATTATTGTATTAAAAGCTGACCAAAATACAGCAACAAAAAATGGCACTGCATTTACTATGGACGTACCTGCAAAAGTAGTAAATGAAAGAACAATGATACCTGTTAGAGCAGTTTCAGAAGCATTGGGTTGTACAGTAGCATGGGATGAAAATACAAGAATAGTCGCTATTGATGAAATAATAGAACCACAAAAACCAGATGAAATAATGGATAATAAACAAAATGATAATGAAAATAGTGATAGCGAAAATGATGATAATACGAATAATGAAAACAATGATAACAAAAATGATGATAATGAACATGATGACAATAAAATAACTGAAGTAGATAAAAAAGAATATGTCTCAGGTGGTACAGGAAACATACCTAAAAAAAATATTGGTGTAACACATATTAATATACCCCAAAATAAAAATGATAAACAGATATTTTCTATTACTGCGTCAGATGAAATTGCAAAATTTCAAGAAATAGAAAGTGATAATGATGAAATTGTAATTGATATTTATTATGCACAAAAAGAAATATTGACAGATGATATTGAGGTAGAAACAAGTGATATTGTAAATGATATTATATCTTTGCAGTATGATGAACATGATATTAGCATTACAAGAATTATATTCAAATTAAAAGCACAATATCAATATGATATAGAATTAAATGACGATGAAAATGGTATTGTAGTTTATTTTGGAAAAAAAGAAAATGACAATACCAATAATAATACCAATACAAATAATAATACAAATAATAATAATACCAATACAAGCAATAATAATACCAATACCAATATTACAACAAATACGAATCAGACAAACAATTTGAAAAATGTATATTATGAAAGTGCAAGAAAGGCGATTGCATTGTCAAAAATGGAATTGTTTGCAGCAGATAATGTGATATCGATTGATGATTATATCAATAAAAAATATCAAATGATACTTCCAGGAGATTACAGTAATATTTATGGTAGTGGTACAATGGCATTGCATACAGATGAATTGGTTTCTGTTACAGTAAGTCAAGAAGAAGGCAAAACAGCATTTACATTTGAACAAAATGGTATTAATGCATTTACAGTAACAGAAGATGCAAATTATTATTACATTAATGTAAAAAATCCGAAAGAAGTTTATGATAAAATAGTAGTGCTAGATGCTGGACATGGTGGAAGTGACCCTGGAACAAGCGGAAACGGTTTAAAAGAAAAAGATATGACAATAGCGATTGTTCAGAAATTGTATCAAAAACTACAAAATACAACAAAAGTAAAAACATATGTAACGCGCATAGGAGATACCTATCCTGCTAATATTGAAAGGGCAACTATGGCAAATGATATAGGAGATGTTTTTATTTCTGTACATATGAATTCTGCAAACCCTAATCCTACGCCAAATGGTACAGAAGTATTATTCATTACACATGAAACAGATGTAGCAGGAAAATTGACAAGTAAAGATGTTGCAACAATATTGCTCAAAAATGTAGTAAATGCATTGGGAACAAATAACAGAGGATTAAAATATGATACATCAGAACAGAAAAATTTAATTGTGCTGAATAAAACAGTTGTTCCTGCTGTAATTGTGGAAACATTGTTTTTATCAAATCCTGGAGATGCATTGAAAATTTCAAATGAGTTGTATCAAGAAAAGGCTGCACAAGCAATATATGACAGTATTATAGAAATTGCTGATAACTATAATTGGAGGTAGAAAACAAAAAGTTTTTTGTAAAAATGGACAAGGGCAGACAATAATAAAAGGGGAAAATTGTTTTCACTTTTATTATGTTTTCCCTTGTTTTTTATGATTTCTATTATTTTTTTTGAAAACGCAATGTAATTTATTACAATTTTATTTCATATTTCGGTTTATTTTTACAAAATATATTTTTTTTGTTATACTAAAAAAGACAGCAAAATAATAGGGAGGAAAAATGAAATATGTATAAAAATTGTAAAAGATTATTAGCAGTAACAATGTTTTGTTCTATGCTTTTAAGTAATATCAATATATATGCTGCTATAGTAAATATGAATTTATATTATGATGGTAAAATGCATCGTTATCATGCTGAAGAGGTTACGATTGAAATTAACGGTGAAAATATGCCCGTAGAAGATATGCCTCCTATTGTATTAGATGATAGAACACTTGTTCCTGCAAGGGCTGTGTTTGAAACAATGGGCGCTGAAGTAGCATGGAATGCAGATACAAAAGAGGTATATGTCAGAAAAGAAAGCGATGTCGTAGTATTGAAAATTGATAATAAAACAGGTGTAAAAAATGGTGTGGATTTTGCTATGGACGTACCTGCAAAAATTGTAAACGACAGAACAATGATACCTGTTAGAGCTGTGTCTGAGGCATTAGGCTGTGTGGTAGGCTGGGACGCAAAAACAAGAGTGGTTAGTATTGATGAACAGCAAGAAATAGATACTGATGTAGAAGATAATGATAGTGATAACGATGATAACGAAGAAATAGAAAAAGATACGAACACAAACACAAATACAAGTACAAATACAAACACAAGCACAAATACAAGCACAAACACAAATACAAGCACAAATACAAATACAAACACAAATACAAATGGTGTCGTTAATAGTGGGGTTATACCTACGGAAAATAGTAAAGTAACAAGTGTTACGATACCTGAAAATGAAAACAGTCAACAGATATTTACAATCAATACATCTGCAAATATAGAAAAATATCAAAATTTATATGTAGATGATACAAGAATTGTATTAGATATTTATTATGCTGAAAAAAATTTAAAAAGTGATAATATGACTGTGAAAACAAGTCCTTTTGTATCAGCAGTACGTTCTGCACAGCATGATGTAGATGGTGTTGCAGTGACAAGAGTGGTATTGGATTTAAAAGCACCTGTAAAATATCATTTGACACAAAGTCAAGACAAAAAAAGTTTGATTGTTTCATTTCAAGAAAGTGTTGTACAGAGTATGACAGCAACAAATAGTGGTACTACAGATACGATACAGATTCAGGCAAATGCACCTGTTGTAGCAAATGTTAGTACACTTTCTAGCCCAAATAGAGTAGTGATTGATATACCATATGCAACGTCAAATTTAGAACCTAATTTATCTGTGCAGGGATTGAGTCAAGTATTGGCAATACGTAGTAGTATGTATGAAGAGAAAACTGTTCGCGTAGTATTAGAGATAAAAGATACTGCGGAATATGAAGTAATACAGAGTGGAAATGGTATTATTGTAACAGTAAAAAAATCTACATTGGAAAATATTTCTTATGATGCTTCTAAAAAAGCATTAGTATTACAAAAAGTAAATACATTTGATATTAATAGTGTCGTACATACAGATAATTATTTAAAAAATCAATATAAAGTAACTCTACCAGGAGATTTTACAAACGTGTATGGTTATGGCACAATGAAATTATCTTATGAGGGAATACCTAGTGTAACAGTAGAAAATATAGGCGGAAAAACAACATTTTCATTTTTAGAAAATAAAATTAGAGCCTATACTATAACAGAAGATAGCAATTACTATTATATCAATATTAAAAATCCTAAAGAGGTATATGATAAAGTGGTTTTATTAGACGCTGGACATGGCGGAAATGACCCTGGAACAAGTGGTAACGGATTAAATGAAAAAGATATAACATTGTCTATTGTAAATAGAGCATATGCATTACTTCAAAATACAAATAAAGTAAAAGTATATTTGACAAGAAATGATGATAGTAGACCAGAAAACAGATATAGAGCAAATACAGCAAATGATATGGCTGATATTTTGATTTCAATACATATGAATTCAGCAAGCCCAAATCCTTCCCCAAATGGTACAGAAGTACTTTTTGTAACACATTCAAATGATGTGCAGGGAAGACTCACAAGCCAAATTGTGGCAACAACATTGTTGCAAAGAACAGTAAATGCACTGTCTACTAATAACAGAGGACTGAAATATGATACACAACATCAGAAAAATTTGATATTGTTGAATTCTACTGTTGTTCCTTCTGTTATTGTAGAAACATTGTTTTTGTCTAATCCTGGAGATGCTTTGAAAATTTCAAATACTGCAAACCATGATAAAATGGCACAAGCAATTTATGATAGCATTATAGAATTGGCTGATAAATATACATGGAGATAATATGAAAAAGCGTGTCGATTTTTCGACACGCTTCTATTATATTTTTATTATTTCCATGTAATGTTGCTTGTATTTCCCATATCAAATACTTTCTCTTGTTTTAAATAATCTCTTGCAATATCTAATGCTTCGCCAAAATGAGCGATTTAAGTAAATGCTTGAAATGCTGTATTTATCAGCATTTTAAGAGATTTTTCATAAATATATTTTATAATAATTTATGAAAGAATACAATGTAAATTAGATATTATTTTACTTTCATTAGAAATATCATTTATTGAAAAATTGTATTTCTATAAATACTTAAAAAATATTTATGTTATAAAATATTGAGACTTTTTGAGACTTTTTATATTCTAATATTATTTTGAAATATAAATGAAAAAGTTAATTGTCATATAAAACAAAAAATAAATAAAAAAATTACCGAATTGGTAAAAAATATTGAATATTTTTATGTATAATGCTATACTGATAATAATATAATAAGTGAAAAGGAGTTATTATACATGAAAATAAGCTATAAGACAAAAAAGCTAGAAAAAGAATGTAGTAATCTTTTCATAGCCAAAAAGAAATATGGACAGGAAGTAGCTGAAAAACTCTTTCGCTTAATTAACTTTATTGAAAATTCTTTAACATTACAAGATATTGTAAGTTTACCACATTTTCATTTTCATGCATTAAAAGGAAAGAGAACTGGAGAATATGCAATTGATTTAGGAAGAAAACTTGGATACAGATTAATTATCATCCCACTAAATGAAAATGACAATCCATTCAATGAATCAATAAATTATAGTAATTCTATTCAGATTGTACATATTTCAGTTGAGGAGGTTTCAAATCATTATGAATAAACAAGAATATAAAAATTTAATTGCCTTTCATCCTGGATATTATATCAAAGAAATGATTGAAGATATCAATATGACACAAAGTGAATTTGCAAAAAGATTAGGAACAACAGATAAAACTGTTAGTAAATTGATAAATGGAGAAATTTCATTATCAGATGAAATAGCACAAAAACTTTCTAGTATGTTAGGAACATCAGTGGAAGTTTGGTTAAATATGCAAACTACTTATGATGCAAAAGTAAGTGAAATAGAAAAACAAAAAGCGTTAGAAGAAGAAAAAGAATATATGAAAGTAATTGATTATAGTTATTTTCAAAAATTAGGGGTTGTTCCTTTAGAGAAAACAACAATACAACAAAAAATAAAAGAATTACAAAAATTTTTAAAAGTATCTTCTCTTAAAATACTAGCAAAACGTGATTTTTTAGTACAATTTAGAACAGTAGTTTCAAATGTATCAGATAAAAATGTGATTAATGCTAATGTATGGGTACAGACTGCATTAAATAGAGCTGATAAAATAGATTGTCAGCCATTTGATAAGAAGAAGTTAAAAGAATATTTGCCAGAAATAAGAAGTATGACACTTCAAGAAGCAGATATTTTTCTTCCACGTTTAAGAGAAATTTTTAGAGAGTGTGGAGTAGCCTTTGTTATTTTACCACACTTAAAAAGTTCGGGAATCAATGGAGCTGTTAGATGGATAAACAAAGAAAAAGTAATGTTAGCATTAAATGATAGAGGATTGTGGGCTGATAAGTTTTGGTTTTCACTTTTTCATGAAATAAAACATATTTTTCAACAGAAAACAAAAGAAACTTTTATCAATAGTACAAATAAAGATATATCCATAAATAAAATAGAATTAGAAAAGGAAGCAGATTTATTTGCAAAAAATTATTTGATACCAGAAAAATTGTATGTAAAATTTGCAAGTCGAAATGACTTTAGTTATTCTTCTATTGTTAATTTTTCAGAAAAAATAGGAGTAGATGTGGGTATCGTAATTGGAAGATTGCAGTTTGAGAATGTAATAGGTTATGACCAATTTAATAATTCTAAAAAGCAATATAGAATCATTTGATATTCATTATCTATATATTTTATTGTATCAATTGAAAAATGGAAGCGACTAATATGATATTGGTTACTTCCATTTTTTAAGTATCATAGCATCAAATGTTTCTATATTTACTCAGCATGTTATCTGTTATTTACTTGTGAATTTCTCAAAATATTGTTCTGCTTGTTCTTCTGTCAAGTCAAATCTTCTTTGAAGTTTTTGCAATATTTTTTGTTTAGGAAATCCTTCTTCTAAGTTATCTAAAATTAAAAATTGAATACCACCTTCTTTTTTACCCTGTTCCAATCCTCTTTGCTCTCCCCTTTCTTCTGCTTCTGTCATACCTTGATTATAGTCCCATATTGCTTTTTGTCTTGCATCGTATTCTAATTGTTTTTGTTCATCTTGGCTAATGACTTGTAGTTGTTGGTAAGCCTCTGCAATGGATTTATTTTTTTCTGCTAACATTTCAAACTCCTCCTTTGTTTTAGAATTGATGAATTTTGCACAAAGCAACATATCACTTGCGTCTTCTTTTAACTCTTTGGGAAGTTTAGGAAGTTCTATAACATGAAATTCCATTTTATCTGTGTAGAATGTATATTGCAGTTTATTCATGGTTTTGTTGTAGCTTTTTTATGATTATATCATACTTTAAGCTGTATTTTTATAAAATATGGTCTGAAAAATTTATTTTTAATGTCCCCAAATTAGCGATTTTAGTCATTATATTTTTATATTATATTAAGTAATTTCAAATGTATAAGTAATAATAAATTTTGATAATGCTATTTAATTTGTGTTATTATAACTAAATATGGATAAATTTTTTTGAGAGATATTTTTTATAATTTTTTATAATATATAATTATGACATTAAAAATAAATTTTTCAGACTATATTTTATTTTTTATGATTAAGTAATTACACACAAACAAAGAATAGAATAATTTGTTCTTTGTTTGTGTGTATGTATAAGTAATAAAATTTGTCTATATATCTTCTGAAATAGCCTTAAATTCAACGCCAGTAAAATTACCAGCACTTAAAACATATTTAGAGTCCATCCAATTACTTCTGACTATCTCCTCTGCTTCTATTTGATTCTCTGCTATGACTTCAACTATAAGCTGTAGTGTTTCTGTTATCATTACATTGTATTTTATCATGCAACTTATCTCCTTATATAATCTATTTAAGTTGATAAAGGTAACAAAAAGGGATGTCAATTATTAAGACGCCCCAAATTTGTTTAATAAAGTATATCTAAAATCTGCTCTTCTAACTCCTTGCTATTTTCTCGAATGGAAGAAAGTAGTTTATCAGAAGAAAAGTTACATACTCGTAGAGTTGCATAAGCTACTTTAGGATAGATAAAATCTGTATTATCATTATTTAAATAGATATTATGTACATATTCTACTATCTCATTTACATCTTCTACAGACATTTCTTCAATGCCTATGGAAGAAGATAGTTCATGAAAAATAGCCAGTTTTGTTATCCTATTAATATCTTGCTCCTTTAATTGTTTTGATAATTCTACATAATTTGTCATAGTATCAATCCTTTCTTCATTATGGTTTATCATTACTTAATCTCGAATAACAAATTTACTACAAATTTCTATAAAGTGTAGACTTTTTAACTCCTGTCAATTCTTCTATTTCCTTAATGGAGTATTGTTGTGTGCGATAGAGTTTGACAGCTTTTTTAATACTATCAGAATTTACTTTTGGTCTTCCACCTTTTCTCCCTCTAGCTCTTGCGGAAGCTAATCCCTCACGAGTTCTATCCGCTATGGTATCACGTTCAAATTGAGCAATAGCACTCATAAGAGTAAACAGCAGTTTCCCAGTTGATGTACTGGTATCTATAGCTTCTTTTAAAGATACCAAATGAACTCCTTTACTCTGAAACAACTCTGTCAGTTCAATCAAATCTTTGGTACTTCTTCCTAATCTTGATAAAGATTCAATTACAACAGTATCTCCCTCTGTGATGCGGTCAAGCAGCTTAGATAGTTCTGGTCTATCCTTTTTTGTACCTGTCATTTTTTCATTGTATATTCTATCTACACCATACTTTTTTAATACATCAAGCTGTCTGTCCAAGTTTTGAGATTCTGTAGATACTCTTGCATATCCAAATATATAGTTTTTCATAAAGCACTCCTTTTGTCCCAATAACGTATGAGAAATGAAACGATGATTTTGGAACGAGTTTTGAAACAAAATTACCCTTAAAATCACACATTTTAGAAGTAATTTTTGTGCTATAAAAATCGTTCCAATAATGGTCGTTTTTGAAACAATTATTACTTTCTATTTTTATAGGTAACTTGCAAAGTTTGGTTATTTACAACCTTTGAAATCATTACTTGTCCAGAAGGCTGTACTTTGCCAAAGCTACAAATACTTTCTCCATTATCAACAAAGATAGGATAATTGCGTCCAGAAAGTTTTTGGAGGAGCATAGAAACATCTAGTCCAGCACGAACTTTTTCTGATAGAGAAAGACACTTGTAATCTCGTCCGTCATAAGAGAAGCGAAAACAATCTTTAATTTCTCCAGTTGTTTTGATTACCTCTGTTAAAACAATTTCAGTATGACTCATTTTTAAGCCATTTAACATTAATTCAACTCGTTTTGCCATATATTGAATTGCTTCATTGATAAGCTGTTTTAGTTGTGTTATTTTTTCCTCTGTTTCTACAATGAGTGTTGTGTAATCATAGTCTTGTACATTGTTTAATGTTTCTATTTGTGCTTCACACAATTTCTTTTTTTCTTCTAATTCAGCAAATTGTAAAGCCTGTTCCTGTGACCAGTTCCCATTAGCAATGTAATTTTGCTGCTCTTTGATGTGCATTTCAATTTTAGAAAGTTTTTCTCTATTTTCTTCATTATCCAATTCATAGCTAATATGCGTTTCTTGTAGCTGTAATTTTAAGTCTATCAGCTTATTATTTTCTTTTTCCAGTTCTGCTGTTTTTTGTTTTTCAAATGCTTTTTTTGCTGTATTGTCTTGAATTCTTGTTGTATTTAGATTGTTTTTAGCTGTTTTACCCTTACAAATAAGAGTAGACAATCTTTTCTGCAAATCTGTTTTAACAGTAGCAATATTTTCTTCTGTAATGACTGCTGCACATACAGGACATTGATATCCAACTACCGTATTTTTAAGTGCAGTGTTAAGTTTACTATGTTCTGTATATAAAACTTTTAAATCTGCTTCCATTTCAGCTATCTGCTTTGTGTATTGTGACGTATATTGTTTTGTATTTTGCTGCATGATTGTTTTTTCTATTTCCTTTATCTGCTCTATCATTTTTTGCATCTCTTTCTCAATGTTGTTATTTGCTATTTCCTCTGTCAACTCTGCATAATATTTGCGAAGTTTTGCTAGTTTTGTTTTTTCTACATCAAAATCAATATTCTCATAACGTATTGCAGTTAATTCTTTCATTTCATTTATAATATTGCTAATTTCTGCTTTTAATTGCTCTAATTTTGATATGCGTTCTTTCTGTTGATAATCAAGTAGTTCTTTTTGTCCTTTATAACTGATAAGAGTTTCATTACATTTTTTAAGTTCCATGCGACGATTTTTAATAAAAGTTTCTGGAGATAGTAAGGATTGATTTGCTAGAATTTCTTGGGAATAAGAAGAAAGAGCAGCAAGTACTTCTTCATGCTTTACTACTGGCAATAACTTTTCTAACAAATTTTTACCTGTATCTCCTAAAACATTGATAAAATATAATGGATTGAATATTGACAGAAAAATATCCTTGCCTCCAAAAGCAATATTTAAGTCTGATTGTCGAACGGTAAGCCCATCATAACAGATGGAAGTTGTATCATGCTTTCTAATACGAGTCAGATTATGACTCTTTTGCGTATCATCAATAAAATCTACACGAACCTCCATTTCTTGCATATGATGATTTTGAAGCCTGTTTAAACTCTTTTCACCAAAAAATGGTGTACCTACAAAAGCAAAAGCAATTGCGTCTGCAATACTGGATTTTCCTTGACCATTAGAAGCAGTAATTAATGTGGTATCTCCCAATTCAAATGATGTTGTATTTTCAAAACACTTGAATCCTGTAAGTGTTAATTTTGTAATGGTAAAGCCGTTTATTTTGTTCATAGTATCATTCCTTTCAAAGTGAAAACAAGGGAGTGTTTCCACTCCCTTATCAAATTCAATTATGCTGCTATTTGGTAAGCACTGATTAAATTGTACTCACCATAGTTATTTTTCTTTTTCTCAATATGGACATTACACAAGCGAACACCTGTTTTAATAGATTTATCTGCAGCTCTGATATAAGCCTTTATCATATCTCCGTTATTGTCTACAAGTTCTAGCACTTGACTGGATTTTCCAGACAATCGAATAGAATGGACTTCATAATCGTAAGCTATTTTGGCATTATCAATTACAGATATTTGTGTTGGCTGTATAGCAGGAGCATTTTTTGGTTTGGAATCAGAGGCAAATAGTTTGCTAATTGCTGCATTATATTCATTTTCTAATCTGCTATATTGATTTTGTTTGATAACAAAAGACTTTCCTCTTGCTTCAATTTCCACCCAAATACCATCTATTTCATACATATAGCGTCCAATTCCCCATACAGCAGCAGCACGTTTAAAGGAATCGGATAAACCTCCCTTAATAGGCTCAATGTCGCTATTTTCTGCACCATCAAATTTTGTTACCCATTCATTGCGTTCTGCATTAAAAATGCTAATACCACAAATTTGAGAGTTATCATGCCACAAAGAGTATACATTTTTCCAATTAAATGCACCAACAACTTCATCTAATCTTTTCTGTACAGCACGAGCGTCCATATAGACAACTGCCATACCCTTTGATTTATCTTGTGTAGTGACTTGAATTTTCCAATCAATTTCTTTGCTGCTGAATGGTTCGCGTAATTTTTTAATCATTTCTTCATAATTCATATTTAAAACTCCTCTCATAAATGTAAGTGTTCTCCGCAGATAGGACATTGGTTTTGATTTTTCAATACACCAAAAATGTCATCTACATAAAACAATCCAGTGAATGGATTATATACTGCTGTACAACGAATACCATTGTATTCTGCAACCATATCATTGTTGTTTTTGTGATGTAATATGGTTACTTCAGCTTGTTCTTCTGAACTATAAATCATTGCTTTTGTTGTAAACATCGTTATTTCTTCCTTTCTTGTATAAAATCATTTAACACTTTTCCATTTGGCAGTAATACATTGCTGTAATAAAATGTAGGTTCTTTCGTTTTCAATAGTTCCAATAAATCTCTCATTTCCATACCCAGTTTGTTTAAAGAAGGATTGAAATGGTCATTATTATTGGGCATAGACATGATATAGTAGGGCAAACTGGATAGAGTATGCAAGCTGGTACATTTTGGAAATGTATTATTCCCTGTACAAATATGAAACCCACTGACATTTGACAGTGGGTAATGATACATTTTTGTATTTGGATTGATTCTGTTACTGTTTTCTATTACACCTAGTTTGCAGGAGGCAATGTGTCCTTCTTGTGTAATACAAAAGCCGAATACTAAACGAGGGAAAGGGAAGTTTTTGTATTCTGTGCCAAAATAGCTAATATCAGCTCTATTTTCTGTATGAAGCAATATCACTTCTTTGTTTCCATTATCATATGCACTGAATGATATGCAGTTTTTGGGAAGTAATCCTGTATGTACAGCACCACGAAGCAAACTTTTATTGATACATTCAACCAAAGTATCTGGAGCAATTTGCTTAAAACTTTTTACTCCTCTATTTTCTATTTCAACCGTAATTCTACCGTTGTCACTGATTCTGATAACAGTTTCACTCATGCAGCAATCACCTCCCCTCTAATACATTGTGTATCATTTAATATATTTTTTAAGCAAATACAAGCATCAGAAAACCACTTGTAAATTTCAATTAATCTATAAGCTAAACAACATAAGTCAACCCAATCATCTTGATAGATAAGTAACGCAATTCTGCTATGAAATGGACGTTTTGGCTCTGTATGTACCATAATTGTCCAATCAATGCAATAACAGAAATTCAACTGTTTTCTTACGTATTCCTCTGCCTGCTTCATATATGGATTATATTCTTCACAAATATGATACTTTTTACCATATTCTCCTGCTAATATATAAAAGTTGACAATATTTTTATCTGATAATATATGAAGTTCAGAGCAATATTTTTCATAATATTGATAGTAGTAATACTCAAAGAGATAATACATCAATTCATAAATATTTTCATAATAGGTGTCTGGGTCTAGTACATCACAAAAACTTTTCTCTACAATTTCATATTTGCCTATATCATAGAGCTTTTTTGCAATACAAATGGTATTTAATATTTCATCAAATCTATCAATAGCCACGGTTCTCCCTCCTATATGAATTTAAAATCAAAAGCGATAGGAGGTATATTTTGTAAAATATGTGTAAGTTCTTTTGCTTTGTTTTCATTTGTTTCCAAAATATCAAAGTATAAGTCTCTCATGGCATCAATATCATCAAGCTCAAAACTACTGAAATTGATTTTTGATAAACGAACTTCTATTCCATTTGATAATCGTTTGTAGATTTCATCATAAATATAACGAGTTCCCTCGTTTCTATCTGGTAAATGGAAAACATCTGCTTCTTCTATGGCAGATACTAATTTTCTTGTACTTACAGTAATCATTGTGATTCCTCCTCATTCTCTCCATAATCTGAAAGTGATACAAAGCCTTGTGGAGTCAGCAGGTTAAATATCATTTTATTGGAGCGTGTTTCATAGACTGTTGTTCCTATCAATTCTCCCTTATTGTTGTGATTTTCCTCTTTATTGATGTTCGTTTCTTTTACAATACGTCCTTTGATGATATGAGGAGTATCACATTCCACAATGCCATTGATAAGCCCAGAACCTCCTATTAAACCAACCTGTCCAATATTTAGCGGTAAAAGAGGGCGTTTGTTATCACTGTCAAGTTTATTTTTTTCAAATAATTTAGAAAAGCTGTTCGATTTCTTTAGTTGTTCCTCCAATTCTGCTACATTAAATTCTGCACCTTTAAACAATTCTACTTTTTTTGCTATTTTGGGAAGTATATAACGATTTTCTGGTAATTCTGAAAGTTCTGAAATACTGTCAGGATATAAAGCTAGTGACGCAAGTTTTGAAACTAAAGCAGAACCGTTTTGACGTTTTTGTCGAATCCCCATAATGGCTATTTGTTTAAATTTTTGAAATTCATTCCCCACAAATTTCCATACAGTTAATTCAGTAAAGTTATCACATAAAACACGACATATGTCAGGTGTAAGGCGATAATAAGGAATGATGTAAATCAATAATCCCCCATAAATAATATGGGAGAAAGTATCAATGAGAAATCTTTTTTCATTTCGAGTATTTCTGCTGCCCTCTGTCATTACTGATAAATAGGGTGGATTTAACAGCATGATATGAAATGCTTTATTGCTAATGCGAGAACGGAAATAAGAACCAAATCCTACACGACTTAGTCGTGTCAAAGATTCTTCTGCTCTGTGTCTGTCAAGTTCAATACCATAAGTATTACAGTTGTTTTCGCCAGCTAATGTATGTAATGCAAGTCCACAACCACAACAAGGGTCAAATAAATTTACTGTAATATCTTCTGGAAATGCAATTCCTTTTGCTATCCATTTGATATGTTCTATATCGGTAGGATAGTAGCCCATTTTGACACTTGCCATAAGTCTACCAATGATAGCAGCATTTGTAGTTTTTGTTGTATCTGTAACAGGTAATTTTGAAATATAGTCCAATAATACAGAACATAGTTTACTGTAATCTGGTGTCATAATATGGAATATCTTGACAGAACGACTTAATTTGATAGAGTAATCTACCATTTCGTTTAATTCCATTTCTAATAATGACAATACAGCAGTATTGAAAGCAGAAAGCAATTTATTTTTTTGCTGCTGCAAATCGCTATATACTTCTCGTGCTTTCGTTTTGTTTTCTTTTAACTTCTCTAATCGTTTGCGTAATATAGGAAGCTCGTTGACTGCTTGTTTGATACTTCTTGTTGCTTCTTCCAGTTTTACAATGGCATAGTATTTTTGATTATCAAATGACATAATTTTCCTCCTCTATTTCTGTTTTTGATAGAAAACAGGTTTCATATTCACTGTCTTTGTAGAAAATGTAATACGTTCCACTTCAATCATACCAAGAACTAGAATATTATAAATATATGATATGACGGCGGTAGCAGCCATAATATTTGCTACAATACTTTGTGGTGCTGATATAGATGCCTCTGCACAAGACAATTCTGTAGGAAATTTATCTGTATTTTCGAGAATATCTGTATAAACATCAGCAACAGGCTTGTAGTATGTTTTACCATCATGACGAATACCACATACTACTTGTCCGGTGTATTGTCCATTACCACTATCAATATAAATAATGTCATCTAATTTTTGAAATACATTGTGACATAGCTGACGGCTTTTGTTATTATCTACTGCACCAATTAAAATCACTAATTTTTGTGATTTGAGCAATTCTAACAATTTGCTTTCACTTTCTATAAATTCAGGAATATAATATACTTCTGAGCCAAATGCAGAAGTATAGCGTTCTGCTAATACTTGTGCTTTGTTTCTTCCTAAATCGGAGCATATAAAATTTTGACGAACAATGTTTTTTTGTTCTACAATATCGCCGTCTGCAATGATTACTTTGACAGTGCGGTCAAGTGTGTGTACTAATCTACATAAATGAGGTGCAATATATCCTCCTGTTCCGCCTGCACCTAACAGAATGATTTTGACAGTATGATTCAAAGGAAATTTCATAAAGCACCTGCTTTCTTTTTATTTCGTTTTTCTGCTTTTGCCTCCATTTTTGCCATATGAGAAAATACTTTGCGAACGGCTCTTTTATTTCTAGCACTAATATCTACATTGTTTATCCATTCATTAAGAAATGAGATGTCTGAAAATTCAAATACTTGTTTAGGGTCAATATCCATAAATTTACCACCATTAGAGAGGCGAGTTTTTATTTCAGGTTTACTTCTGTTTAATTTGCCAATGACAGTATAAAGACGAGTTGCTTTTTCATCATGGTCATCAACTGGTGAGAAAAATGCAGCCATAGTGTTATGGGAATGAATATCCATATAGTGAATATATCTGTTGTCATCTGCAAATTTTTCACTTATTTTGCTATCTACTGAAATTTTACTGACAAGCTGTTGTGGTACATCTGCTATAAATCTTTGATTTTCTTTATCCCAATAAATATTGACAAGTGCTTCTTTTCCATTGTCATATTGAGCAAAGTGGTAGAAGAATGTAAACACTTGTATTACTAATTTTGAAGGAATAAGAGGCAAAGCCGGAGTAAATCCGGCTTGCACTTCAGAAAGCATATCACAGTCAGTAACTGGTGTAATAAATTTTCCCATTTCTGTATTTCTGATTTCATATACTTTACCATCACGAGAGGGAACAATAGAAATAACTTTTCCTGCTTTTTCTGCTTCTTCTAAAGTAGTAAACACACCTTTGTATGCTGTACCTTTACTTTGTGCAGTAACACGAGGTTTGATTTTGCAGACAGGATTTTTATATTTTGCTTTCTTTAAACTATCAATAAATTCTTTGGAGTTTTCAATGCTGCTTTTCATGCTGCCAATGCAGGTTTCCTTTGGATTTGCAACGATTTTACTAATTTTGCCGTATTCTACTGTCCAAGATACTTTTTTACCATCGTCTAATTCTGGGAAATCACACGATTTCTCAATACGAAGTTCGTCAAATGTCATAGAAGTATCATTGATATTTTCTGTTGCTCCAGCGTATACGAATACAGGCAATTTTTCTTCAAAATGCTGTTCTGTTTTTTCTGCTTTTGTTTGTTCTGGTGTAGTAACTTCTATGTCTTCTTCAAATTCACTTTCCATTGCAAATGGGTCAAAATCTTCTGTAATAGGGGAACTTCCAAGGTCGAATACATCTTTGTTTTCTGTTTCTTTCATTTTTCATCTACTCCTTATTTGTTTTTTTTATTTTAATATGAAGAATAGCGTATTAGGAGAAAACCTCCCAATACGCTATTCTTTAAGCTGCTACTGTTTTAAGTATTGGATACAAAGCATTTTCTGTTGCTTTTCTCGGTTTTGTATTATTTACAAACGATAATAAAGCAAACTCTGCAAAAGGTGCATTTGTGCTATATATTGTCATTTCTGATGTATCATCTATAATTTGTGATGGATATGTAGGCGATATCATAGCAATATTCTTTATTTCATCTGCAACAACTGTGTCATGCTTAACAGTTTCAAGTGCCATTTGTTCTACTGCTGGTTTTAATATTGCCATTTTCTTAAATACAGCACTTAAATCTTCTACTTCATTTTTAATGCCTTGTGTTAACTCTCGTGCAAGTGCTGTTGTCATATCTGTACAATCAGACATTGCCGCTAATCCCTCATCCGTAAAATTGCCCTCAATAATACCAGCCGCTGCTAATTTAGATGCCATTAATTTAATTGCTTGATTTTGCATAGTTCCTTCATAGTAAGAGAAATACACTTCAATTCTTGGTGCTTTTTGGTTGATACGCCAAGAACGTCTGGAAGATTGTCGCAATGTAAATAAGTTGTATGCAATATTGTAGTAATATAATGTAGTAAAATCGTTCAAGTCCAATCCTGTTTCTACAAGACTAGGATTTGTAATTAACACTTGAATACCATCTTTGACTTGATTTTCTACCCATTCCTCCCTTTTATTTGGTGGTACAGAAGCAGTTAATATACTCACTCTGTATCCACTTTCTGTAAGGAGTTTATATAATTTTTCTTGGGTATCTGTTCTTGTCCAGCTAGTATAAATCAGAACACGTCCACCTGCTTCTGTTTTATTTTGTACTACATCTAATACAGAATAATCTTTTTCATGTAATTCTTGAAAGCTAGAGGTATCTTTTGGTACAATCATGTCATTGCCTGTAATGGGGTGTACGATAGGTTTTTGGTCATAAGGCTGGTCTGGATAAACAGTTAATAAACCTAAATAGGCAGACAATACTTTTTTAGAGATGTCTTTTTGGGAACATAGAATATTTTTAAATTCGGATTCAATACGAGAATATTCTTGAGCTACTTCTTCATTCATTTGTAACTGTATAGGAATTTCCTCATACTCTGGAAGATTTTTTCCCATATCATTTAAACTTAAAAATGCTGCTGAATCCATAAGAAAACGAGAGTATACCAATGGAGATACTCCAGGAAGTTGTCGCTCTCTCAATTTCTTTTTTGATGTACGACGATTGGAATGATAATCTGGAGCAGCTATTTCATAAACACTTTCTGTTACACCATATTCTGTATTAAATTCAGTGGATTTATTGTAATGTTTGCCATCTTTGAGCATGAGATTTGGTGCAATACGATACAATAAATAGAATATGCCAGAACTATATCCGTTTATCAATGTTGCAGTCATTCCTACTACTTTCTTTGCAGACTGAAATAGTTCCCCCATAGCATCACCTTGTCCAGAATTGTTGTTATAATTGTGAAGTTCGTCGATAATGAAACCATCTATTTTTCCACGCATTTGTTTTTTGATATAGGTGGATAGCGGGAAACGTCTGTATGCACCTGTATTTGCAAAATGACCATCTGGATTATCTGCAATCATCTGTATTGCGTCATATAATGCAGGCTTTTTATCCAATCCTTCTAAATATTGATAAGCGTGTTTACGATGAACAAAACCAAATTTAGAAACTTTTACCCATTCTGACTGTTGTTCTGGTAACAATGCTGTCCAAAGTAGAGAACCACAATGTTCACATTTATGATTTTGCTTATTTTCTTTTTTAAAGAACAATGCGTCTGCTGGTACTTTGTATTTAGAACCTTCATCAATCAAATCCATTTCTATGGGGTTGTGACAGTCAGGGCAGAGAAATGCCTTTTTTCTTTGATTCCATATTACAGCAGGACGTTTCATATAACCATCACGAGCTTTTTCTTTTGACATGATGACATAGCAAGTTTTGTTATCATTTTGATATGCCTCATATGCCGTATGTAGTTCTGTAATGCTGTTAATTGCAACTGCAAAAGTATTTGGTAAAGATTCCTCAATTTCTCTTACCCATTTTTTCGTCATGTGAGAAGGACATAAAACAATATTAAAATGTTTAGACGGATTACTTTTTTGCTGGTAAGCATGAAGGGAAGTAATGCCTATTTTTGTTTTGCCAGAACCACACTCCGCAATACATAAAGTCGCTTTCTTTTGCTCTAAACAACGTTTATGTGCTTCACAGACAGCAAGTTGTGCATCATATAAGCTGTAACCTACATTCTTTTTGATATGCTCATTAACTGCTACTATTTCTGATGATAGCATTTCTTTTGCTGGGTCAAATAGTGGCTGAAACTGATTTTTAATGCGTTCTGCAATCATAATGCCAAATGTGTTTAAATATTGCGTTACAGAATGAATAGCAGGAAATTTGTTGTCATTACAACCAGGAATAGAAATAATACCAGATTTTAAACCATCATTCATTACTGCAACAATATTCTTTTCGTTTTCTGTCATAGTAAGTAACCATACATCAAATTTTTGTTGGCTTGAAATTACTTGCAAAGGTTTTAAAATATTTCTGTTTTGCAGTTCTGTTAAAACATATTCCTTGAACTCTGGTATCAAAGGTACACTCGTTTTCTTATCAAGTTCTTCAAATAAGCGGTCACTGTTTTCCTGCTCACAGAATAAATAACATTTGCGAGGTTTGTTACTTTCTTTTTCATCGTGGTTTGTATGATGTTCTTCATCTTGTATTATCAGAGTTGCTTCTGCATAAATGCCGTCATGAGAAAGTTCTTTGCGATATTGCTTTACACGGCTATGTAAAGTAATGATGTCATCATTTGTCGTTATTGTGACAGAACCCCCACCATAAATAGCTTCACTCATACCCTTGACGCTTTCAGGATATCCACCAAATCGAATTGCTGCAATGTAATAAGTATTGTTTTCTTTTTCAATCACTACAGTATCAGCATAGGTTTCTAAACGAGTTTCTGACTTTAAGTCAAAATATTCCATTTTCATTAATTTTGATTGTGCCATATCAATCCCTCCTATATTCATTTTGGAGCATACAAAATAGGACTTCCCATTGTGGGAAGCCCTATTTCAATTATTATAATTATGCTTTACCATCTTTTTTATAATGTTAATAAATTTGACAATAGACATTGCAGAAGCAATCAATACTGTAGCTGCTTTTAAAATGTTTTCAACTAATTGCATGATGATATTATTCCCCTTTCATTTTATATGCTCTATAACATAATTATAGATAGTGATTCAGCTTATATTTATTCATCACTATTTATATAATATATAATTATCTATTTTGCATATATGATGAAAGAGAAATAGTTAAGGAAGGAATTAAAAAGTAATTCTTTTTTTCAAATCCTCTAATCCCTTAAGAATTTTTTCAACATCCTCTGTTTGTAAAGGCTCTAGTTGTACTTCAGATGTCAGAGGCTTAGTAGTACATAGTGGCTGTGTATATGGTTTTATTCCATTAAAGGCTCTAAAACCGATGTTGAATTGCCCTGGCTGTAATTTGGGTATCATAAAATTCATAATTCTTTTATAAGCTTCCTGTTGCAATTCAGCTTCCTGAGGGATAGAATAAATAAAATCATTGTAAAAGTCTTGACATAAATTTTTTAAATTTTGTTTTAAACTGAAAAGGTCTCCTATACCATGAAATATTGCTTTTAACACTTCTATAATATTATCTTCATCAATATCAAAATCACATCCTCCAATTTTATATAGTTTTGGAAGTAGTTTTTTCATAAGAAAATCATCATTAAGTAAGTCGATTGATTTTATCCAATTGGTACTGCTCCATTCTACCATATCTTCAAAATTTAATTTTGAATTATCTACAAAAGAATTTGTTACAAAGCCTCTATAAGAATTAAAAAGCTGTGTAATAGGTTGCAATATTTGGTTAAATTCCTGGTCTGTATACCTTTGTGTAGTTTCTAATTCTTCTTGTAATTGTTCAAGGGCATTATCTATATAATATTCAAGATGTCTTTCGGCATTATCTCCATCAGCAATCATATTCCATAGGGTTTTGAATTTAACGGTTTTTTCTATCATTTCGTCAAACTTTTTATATGTTTTATAAGCTATATCCTCCAAGTTGTTCCTTAAAGTCTTTGCATACATACAAGATACTTTATCTGCGACATCTTTCAGTAACAAATCAAACACTTGTTCTAATATTACTTCTTTTCCACGAGGAGAAACGATTTTGCCATTTCGTTTTTTCATAGAAACGCTTACAACTTCATAAATTTTTATATTTCTTTTGTCTTTTAATGAATTTAATATCTTCTCTTTCATCTGATGAATTTTATCTTCATTACAAGCATCACAGTTGGTCAAAATAATATGAATATGCTGTGTTAACTCTTGTTGCAATCTACGAATAAAATTAACTTCAAAATCTTCAAAACGAGGATTGGACATGGATACACAATAAAAAATGGTATGAAACCAGTTAAAAATATCATCACTATTATTTCTTTTTTTGACGCCCTTAATAATTTCATCTAGTTGATTATAAGCATTCATTGCTTCTAATCCCTTTGTATCATAAATTTTAATCGGGAAACGACCATTATCCATTTCATATTCTATAAAATACTTGGTAGTAACTGGTTTGCCAGCAGCAGTTTTTGCTACATCTTTACCTAGAAAGTAATTAATAAATGAAGACTTTCCTACACCAGTTTTGCCTAACAATAATATTTTTGCTGAACAATCCATAAAATAAACCTCCTGCTGTTATGTTTCAAGTGTTTTTATTATGACTCATATATTGCTTCACAAGTGTTTGAATTGCTTCTATACCAAACACATTGCTCATATCTATAGATTCACCGTTGGCAATTTTTTTACAGCTTTCGAAGCAAATTGTTGAAATAGCAAACCCTAGAGCACTTGTTATCAGTGAAGCAACACCTGCATTAATTACACCACCAATTAAAGTACCAATACCAGGAATCAGCTTAATCAATCCTCCAGCAAGTGATTTTCCGAGATTTGAAACTATAATATCACCTAATAGAGCAGAGGAAATACTTGCGAAGTTTTCCATTCCATAAATGTGTATAATGTGTGTTGACATTGTACATTGTAATGGAATTAATAATGCTGAATCTGTCATAGGAATAGGTGTTGCTCCAATCGCAGCAGCACTAGCAGCATAAAAAGCAATTTTTTTCTGTGCTGCTTTTTGTTTCATTTTTAAGCTAACCATTTGTGAAGAAATAAACGCTTCTTTTAAATCTTCATCGTCAAGTTGGTTGCTTGACCAAACCATTAATTTTTTTAAGTCAAGTTCTAAATCCAAATCAGTAGATACTTCAAATGAAGGTATGCTATTTTTAATATCAGAGGAAATAATTTTTTTGAATTTTTTAGCTATATTTCCATCTTCATCATCTTCATCACACTTTGTTAACACGATAGCAACTCTATTTTTCAATTCTGGTTCTTCTTGTAATAGTTTTAAAATTTTAATGTCGTAGTCTTGAATTCTTTTTGCAGCTACAGAAATACAAAACCATATAATGTGAATTTTTTCTAAAGGGTCTTTTTGGCTACTTTCTTCTAATTTATTTTTAATTGCTTTATAATAATTAGAAAAAGTTTCTCCATTTCTATCTTCCATTTCATACCCACGGCTATCAATTAAGTTTACATTCATATCATAATCAGTACCCCAATAAGTTTTAAACTCAGTTGTTCCACGTGATACATCATTAACAGGAGCAATTTCCTTATCAAATATTAAATTAATAAGAGAACTTTTGCCACATCCTGTTGCTCCAAGAAGCATGATATTTGGAAAAAACTTATTCTTTTTTGATGAAAATTTTTCCCATTCCATTTTTAGTTTTTCTTCATATGTATTTCCCATTATGATTACCTCCCTATTTTAAAAAATATTTAATTGCCTCTAAATTGTTTTTGAAATTGTTCAAATAATTGATAATTGTTTTCTTTACATTGTGGGCAAGGATTAACCGATGTATGTACTAATCCTAACTTATAAGGACATTTTGGGCATGGTGGTTTTATTTTATCTATCATTTTTTTTATTTTCAATAGAAATTCCTCCTCTTGAATAATGAAATGTATTTTGCTGTAACAAAAGAAAAAAGGAAATTTTAAAATTGCCTTATCCTTCATATCCTTTTGGATACTTGATATCAATAATTGGTCGGTCATTTGGATTGCTTATTTTTGTAGCCATAATGGCTTTATGGCAAGAGATAAGCTGGTCTCTAATCATTTCTAAATGTGCCTTGCTTTGAGGAACAATATATTTTTCAGAGCCTACTTCTAATAACTCAATATACCAATTTACTAAATCTAATTTGTTAAGACAATATGATGAAATCATCATTTTGTCATTAGCGTCTTTGATTGCCTCTGTTTCTATTTGAATATAAGATATCAAATCAGATGGTATCTTTTTTAATTTTTTACTTTTTTTAAACATCAAAATTCTCCTTATAGAATGATATGAACATCAAAATTGTATTTTTTGGGAATTTACAGAAAATTATAAACAGATAAAAGAGCAAAAAATGTTGAATTCATTTCTGATAAAATTTATCATAATTCATTTAACTTCCCATTTTATATTAATTATATCGCCTATAATAGCTTTTTCGCCTATATAATCCATTTTATCACAATTTATTCGCCTATACAATACCAATATCAATATTTTTTTTGAACGAGGTGATAACAATGGATTACAAATTATTAGGAAAAAGAATTCGAGCAGCTCGTTTATCAGCAGGAATGTCACAAGAGCAATTAGCTGAAATAGTAGGACTTACTAGTCAACATATCTCTCATACGGAAGTTGCTTCTACAAAAATCAGCCTGCCTGCACTTGTAAGGATTTCCAATGCCCTTCATACAAGCGTAGACAAGCTGCTTTCTGACAGTATACATGATTCTAAATCATATTTGATGGATGATGTAGAAACTATTTTTGCTGACTGTGACCCTGATGAAGTATATGTTATGCTGGAAGCAGCTAGTGCTATTAAAAAGTCAATACGAGTACGAAAGTTAAAACGTATTGATTAAGCAAAAACTGCATTTTCAAGTAAGTTTTATTATGTTTTAAGCGATGTTTTAGAAGTATTGAAACAAAATCCTGCTTTGTTGTAAAGTGGGATTTTGTTTTTTTTAGCTACATATTTATTTTTTACTTTGGCATTATCTGATAAAATAAGACAAATTATTTTATCCAAGTATAACATATATTACCCCTTTGTGTCAATATAAAAACCTCTATTAGATGTTTTTATATTAATTTTTGCTATTATAAAATAAAAATAGGGGTGATGAGATGGACTATAAGAGGCTAGGTGAGAGAATTAGAGAAGAACGTTTAAAATTAAATCTTACACAAGCAAAACTTGCAGAAGATATTGATATATCGGATACTTATATGGGTGCAATAGAAAGAGGAGAACGAAGTCTCACATTGGATACCCTTGTGAGACTCGTCAATAGATTGGGTGTTACTGTTGATTATATGCTTGCTGATTCTGTAGAAGACAACGATTCCAATATTATAAAACAATTTAAGCAGATTATGGATTGTCAATCTTTAGAACGCAAACAAATGGCAATTAATATATTGCGTACTATTTTTTCTTACCTTGATAAAGAAGAAAAGTAATCCATTACTTTTGGTCTATTTTGCCAGTACGAATATTTCTCATAAAGTCTACATCATCAATAAAGCGTTTTACAGCAATATTGACAAGTAATTCAACTGGTATGGAATATTCAGCAGAAAGCGTATGTAGTCTGTCATATAACATAGTGTCAGTAATCTGAATTGTAAAGTTTTCCATTTTATTTTCTCTCCTTTCATTTGTAAATACATTGATATTTTGCTGCTGTTAATATCTAAAAATTACTTAAAATATAGGCAAGTTCCTAGCTTATTTTTATGATAGGAATTTTACAGCAGCATAGAGAGAATATATAATTGTATTACTAAAATATACAATTATAGTTATAGAAAATGATATAAATTGAAATTGTAATTCATATTAAAAGGGTGAAGTATATGTTTAAATTATTTAAGGAATATTTGGAACAATCTCTATTATCTGATGAAATTAATATCCATGATAGCGATTATAAAAACACAGAAAATTATAAAAAGATAAAAGACCAAAAAATATTGAATTCTGATGGTATTAGTATTTCTTTAGAGAGTTTTATTGAGCGTTATTTATTAGAAAAATCAGAAGTGCTTGATAATTATGAAAGTAAGTATGATATGGGCAATGTTTATGAATTTGATAAGGACGAATGTGAATATGAAGAAGTAGCAAAAGAAATTATAACGATACAATGTTTGGAAGATGAACGTGATATAGATGCAAAAGCAAGTGAATTTGTTAAAAAATTTACGAGAAAAGGCGGTTTAATAGAACGCTTAAATACTTATCTTGATTTTGATTTGGAATCAATATCATTTAAATACAATAAAGATTATAAAGCTGAGAAATGTAAAATATTATATTTTTTTTATGTGTTAGAAAATGTATATTGGGGTAAAAAAATAAATATATTGAAATTATTTAGTCGACCTTCCATGGAGAACATAGATAATTTTCTGATAGGTATGGAAACTTATAATGGCTGGATTATCAGATTTATTAAAAATTCCCTTGAAAAAGAACTTTCTCCTTCATTTCTAAAAAAGTTTTCTAGTTTATTTATAAACGATACAATGAATAATGGTATAACTCAGAAATGGGACAAAATTCTTTGCAATGAACAGGAGTTTATAGATTTATGTTATGATATAGATTTATATTATAATATGGAACATAGATATGGTTTGAAAGAAGTAGCAGTTTCATTGATGAATGACAATAAAGGAGTTAAAAAAATAGGAGGGAGAAAATTTTATACACATTCTCCAATAGAAACATTATATTTGAAGATAAGGCAACATGAATATATAGGAAATATAGTAGATATTGATTTGGTTAATGGTATCCAAAAGGATTACAATTATAATATACCTTGGGAACTCATTAAAGAAATGAGAGAACTTCATAAACATCATGTTGATCTTAACAATGTAGAACAATATATAGAAGAAAATGCTTTAAAAATATCAAAATATGTATATTTAGGAGCAAAAGTAGGCAAAGAGGATGTAAGAAAAATACGAAAATCTAAGGAAAAAGTTCGTAAGTTGATAGACTTTTGCTACCGTGCAAGACCTTTATTAAATATAAAAGAAATATCTAATGAATTACAGGTAATATCTTTTTTACAAGCAATTATATTAGAGCAACAAAATGAAATTTTTGATTATATTTTTTATGGTTACCAAAATCATAATAAACATAAACCTAGAGTTCAGGCTGCATTAAAAAACGATGATTATACTTGTGATGCTTTGCAGGTATATTGGATACGCATAGTTACAGACCATTTTTATATGAATATTGGCGAATATGATGCAAGAGTTGAAATGAGAGAATTAGAAAATGCTGTTAATTATGTACTTAAAGAGATATTAAGTAAATCGGATTTATGTGAAATGGAATATACAAGTAGATTTTATGAAAATAAACTAAATCAACTCTTAGAACCAATTAAGTATCAAATTGAAATGATTCAATTTTTAATAGAGTATTTAGAGAAGAAAGGATTTAAATATATAGACGAACATAATAAAATTTATGATGCTTTTGATGCTGTTCCATTCTCCTATAGAAATAATCTATACAATTCTCTTATTTATCAAATTAATGAAATAATAAAAATTAAAGAGCCAGTATTATTAATAACACTAGAACCTGCTAATATAAATAATAATAAAGAGAAAGGCTTTCGTTTAGAGTTGTTTTTTGATTATCAAAAACATGAGTGTATTTTGCAAAGATTTGAGTTTCTTTGAATTTAATAATATAAAAAGGTGGAGATTTTGGAGTGTCCTCTGTTTTTACAGAGGACATTTTGTATGTTAAAATTTAAGCCAATCATATATTTGATTGTGTATATAGTCTAGCGAACAATATGCCTAATTATAGTAAATCCAGTATAAATGCAGAAAATTAAATAAGTAAACAAGCTTAATTTCCGCATTTTAATATTCTCTATTTCAATTGGGATTACTATAAGCATGATAAAGTTTAAGTTAGTAATATTACCCAATTAAGTATATAAAATTTAATGATGAAGGGAGATAAATAAATGAATGAAGATTTAATAACCAATGACGATGATGATATGGAAACTTTTATTTTTGGCTATGAGTTGGAGCAACAGGAACAACAAGATGAAAATAATAACATCATCAAACAAGAAGAAATTAGTTGCAGTAGTATTTCTCGTAAAGTCTTAGAAAAGAGAAAAAGAAAAAAGAAAGATAAATACAATGGTATGCCATCCAGCACATATGATTTATATCTTACAATAAAGAAAAAGGAAAAGGAAAAGAAAAAGAAAAAACATAAAGGAAAAAAGAAACATAAAAAAGAACTAGATAATTATGATTTGCCTTATGTCCCTATGAGAAATATCATTCCTTCATTTGATCCTCAAGCATTTTATGAAGATTTTATTACTCATAGTGGTGATAGAATACCAAATTCATTGATATTTAACAAGTGTCAATCGGCGTTTTTCTTTGGTAGAACATTAAATGGCAGTTATGTAGGAAAAAAAGAGAACGATGATGGGCATATAATGGTCGTTGGCGGAAGTGGCAGTGGAAAATCAATAAGTATTGCTGTTCCTACAATGGAAACATGGAAAAGTCCTATTTTTTCATTTGATTTTAAAGGAGACTTAATAAAATGGTGTAACAAAAGAAAATCAAAAATTCTTTATATGGTGAATGGATATGAAAATAATTATTGGTATGACCCATTTTATTTGCTATATAAAGATGGAGAAGATAACTTAGTGCAAAATGCTCGTGAATTAGCACAGGCTATTATACCTCTACCACACAACATTAGTGATCCATTTTGGATTCAGTCTGCTAGGGATGTTTTAACAGGTGCAATAATATATTACTGCAGATTAGGAGTAGGCTTTATTTCTTCCATGATAGAAATAAAAACTACTAGAATGTCAGAGTTACTTGAAAGAATTAGAACAGATATTTATGCTGCAGTATGTATAAATCCAGATTTAGATTTAAACCCTAAGACATTAGCAGGAGTTAGTATGGAGTTACATAACCATATTTCAGTTTTTGCAACAGATAAACTGATTCAGAATGTTCTCTCACCTATGAGCAATGCTCCTGAAAATATTATCAAATGGGAAGATTTGCAATTTTTTAATATCTTTATTAGATTAGACCAAAGCAGATTAGAACAATGGAGTAGTGTAGTACGTTTAATGTTGACTCAGCTTATAAGAACACTACAAAGGCGTCCTGAAAAATATGAGCCAGAAGGCGAAAAATTAAAACCAATATTACTTATGCTTGATGAGTTCCCTCAATATGGAAAAATTGATTTGATTCCATCAGCATTAAAAATATTACGAAGTAAAAATGTAACATTCTCTATATTTTGCCAGAGTTTTGCTGATATTGATGAAATTTATGGTAATGTTACTCGACGTACTATTTTAGATAATTGCCCTTATAAGGTAATACTAAATGCATTTGATGCAGAAACACAACAATATTGTTCCACTTTGGTTGGAACAGTAAAATCACCGTCCGAAAGTCTTAATATGAATTTTGATGAATTTGGACAACCATTAAATTATAGTTTTACTATAAATGAGTCAAGAAAACCTATTATTTATCCACATGAGTTTGCGTCACTTTCAGATGTTGTTGTTTTACATCCAGAACCAGAGAGATTCTGTCGTGTAGAAAAGGAAACATGGTTTAAAGAAAATTCAAAAAAACTTTTAACACAGAAGGAATGAATATTATGTCAGATACACTTATTGAAAGAATTGCTAAAAGCAAAGCATATACTGCTAAACTTGAACAACAGAGAAGAATACAGTTACGAAAAGAAAGAGAAGCAAAAAAGAAAAAAGACCAACGTCGCAATTACATTATTGGTGAATTAGTTAGCAAATATTTTCCTGAAGTTTTAAAATTAGAACCAGGAACAAAAGCAGAAAATGCTATTACATTTGAACCCCTGGAAGTATTTTTATCAATATTGTCTAACGACAAAATATTGATGAAACGATTAAAGAAAGCAGCAAAGTATACGATTTTAAATACAAGAAAAAATGAGAATTTTTCTGATGGAAAAAACTCCAATGTGTAAGTGGACATAAACAAATGAATAGAACATACATAAATATAGAAGGGAGGTGGTTTTTATAGCAAATTTTCATTTGGAAGTAAGTATTATCAGTCGAGGAAAAGGAAGACATATTGCAAAATTAGCAAATTACATAAGCGGAAAAAAGTTGCGTGATAATTACAATCACAAAACCTATTACAATCGTAGGTCAGATGTTCTTTACTATAACATTTTTCTGCCTGATAAAGCACCATCTGAATTTTATCATTTACAAAATTTATGTGATGCGGTTGACAAAGCAGAAGTACGTTATGATGCACGTACTGCAAGAGAGTTTAAATGTTCTTTACCAAACGAACTTCCTGTTTGTGAGTTAATTCGTATTGTTGAGGAATATGTTAATGATAATTTTATAGAAAAAGGCTTTTGTGCAATAGCAGCAATACATGAAGGAAAAAATGAAATGCAGCCAGAAAAAAATAATCCTCATGTCCATATTATTGTGCCAACACGGTCAATAGGAGAAAAAGGATTTTGTAAAAAGAAAGACCGAGAATATGACAAAGTAAAATATATCAATATTTGGCGTGAGGAATGGGCAAAAGTACAAAATCGTGCCTATGAGCGAAATCAATTAGAGATACAAGTAAGTCATGAAAGCCTAGAAGTGCAAGGCAAATTTGACCATGAACCTACGATACATATCAGTCGTATAGATTGGCAAAAAGAAAAAAATGGAGAGCGTACGATTGCTGGAGATAAAAAACGTGATATAAAAAAACGCAATGAAGAACGTATCCATCAACGTCATTTAGAAAAGCAGCATAATATTGAATATGACTTATCTCGATAGTGAAATGACATCGAATCTCTTTTTTAGATAGTTATATATTATTACAAAAGAGGAGCAAAATGAAACAACAATATTTGATAGCTATATCTTTTATTGCAAAACGTAGTTTTGTTCCTTTTTTCTATTCTAAATTTTAAGGAGATGAAAAATAGTGAAAAAAAGTATTTTAAAACTTGAAGCGTGTACAACAAATGGTCATGCAAACACATTTAGAACAATTATCAAAACAAAGCATAGTAGGGTGTTATTTTTATTGTTAAAAGTCAATCATACTGACTGCACAATATTAAATTGCTTTTATGTTGACCGCAATCAATGTAAAACGGGAGCAGAGCGTTATTGTTCTAAGCCATTAAAATTACAGACATTTCAATTCAAAACAGATGATTTATTGTCTGTCATAGAAACAGAACTTGACAAAAAGTTTTATGGTGTAGAGTTCATACAAACAGAACAGTCTGCTTATTCTATTGAGCAGTATATTCAATTCAAAACAGAAAATAAAAAATATCGTTTTTTGATTATGGTAGGAGAGGGAGAAAGTTATAATGGATTGCCTATGCGATTACGTACACGCTTAAAAAACAAATTGCATCGTTCCATTTATGTTGAGCTTGCCTATTACAAAGAGAAAAATGGTGTTGTACAGCAATGTTATTATTATGACAGAAAATACAAAAGAGAAGATAGCAAGGTTACACCACGACAGTTAGTAAGCTGTTTCTTTCCATATAGCTATGATGGAATATTAAATTTGATAAACAATGAAATATGTTGTGATTTCACTCATATGATAATAACAGACAGAATTGATATAGACTGCAATACAATGCCACTTTGTGGAGCAGTATAGGAGGGTTCGCTATGGCTGATTTAAAAAGAGAGTATACAGACATCAAAAATGTCAAACACAACGTAGAACATATTGTATTATCTAATGATAAAAATAGCAAAGAACAGATGATTGAAGAAATATTTTATGTTTTAGCAAAAACAAATAAACATATCGCTTAACCATAAAAAGTTCTCTACTTCTTTCAAGAAAGAAGTAGTTTGTTAAGGGCAACGCTTTTCATGTCTGAAAGGGGGTGTGTAAATGGCGATTGTTCTTTATGCTAGGAAATCAGTAGAACGAGAAAACAGTATTAGCTGTGAAACACAGCTTGAATATTGTAAGTCGGTAATTCGTCCAAATGAAAGAGAGGAAAAAATAATAACATTTGTAGATAATGGTTTTTCTGGTGGAAATGTCAACAGAGATGGCTTTCAAAAAATGATGAAACTCATACGGCAAAATAAAGTGAGTAAAGTCATTGTTTATAAACTAGACCGTATTAGTCGTTCTCTTTCTGACTTTGTAAATATATTACAAGAGTTCAAATCTCATAAAGTAGAATTTGTATCTTCTCAAGAATGTTTTGATACATCTTCACCATATGGAGAAATGATTGTAAAAATATTGATGGTGTTTGCAGAGTTTGAAAGAACGTCTATTATTAATCGTGTGACACAGGCATATGCTCATAGGAGTGAAATGGGTTTTTATATGGGAGGCAGACAGCCTTATGGTTTTGAACTTGTACCTACTGTCATTCACAATATAAAAACCAAAAAATTGCAAGCAATTACTGCTGAAGTGGAACAAATACAATACATATTTGAAGTTTATGCACAGGAAAGTGTTTCATTAAGGAGATTGTTGGATATTTTGATTGCAGAAAATAAAAAACCACTAAATGGAAGTGAATGGTCAACAGCAAAACTTTCTACATTGTTAAAAAATCCTATTTATGTCAAAGCAGATTATGATATTTACAATTATTATGATAGGCATAATGTTCATATGATAAGTGATGTATCTATGTTTGATGGGAAACATGGAGCACAATTATATGGACGTAGTAAACATAATGTAAATAATCAAGATTGGTCTGATATGAAATTAGTTCTTTTAACACATGAGGGTATTGTAGATTCTGATATTTGGCTAAAATGTCAAAGAAAATTAGAAAAAAATAAACAAATAGGAAATAGCATCAGCAATAGAACAAGTTGGTTATCTGGCAAAGTGATATGTGAAAAATGCGGTCATACTATGACTACAATAAAAAGCAAAGTAGGCAAAAATGGCGAAATAAGAAGATATTTTAATTGTACAGGAAAGTCACACAAAAAAATATGTACTGGTACAAAAGTAACCATCTATGCACAAGATTTAGAAAATATGGTCTATGACTGCATTTGTGAAAAGCTATCAGATTTAAAGCAAACAAATCATAATATTGTAAAGGGAAATACAGCAGAGGTAAATGACTTAAAGCTAAAAATAAAAGCAATAGAAAAATCAGAAAAACAGCTTATGGATACCATATTGACAGGCGGTTTTAATGAAGACTTGCTGACACTTGCCAATCAAAAGGCAACACAACTGAAAAAAGACAGAATTGCTTTGTGTGGGAAAGTAGAAGAATTAAAGAGCAGAAGTGATGAAACAGATATTATTATAAATTTAGCAAATTCTTGGAAAAAGGCAGGTTATAAATGTAGAAAAGAAGTTGCTATGATTATGATACATCATATTGTGATAAGTGAAGATGGTAGTGCTAAAATCATATGGAATCTATAAATAATCCCCATTATGGTTCAGCTTTGTCTGAACCATAATGGGGATTTATAAATAATAATTGAAATTATAATAATTTTAGATATAATAAATATAAGTATAATAATAGGGAGTGTATATCGTATGAAAAAGTTTGTAAATAGAAAACAAGAAATTGCTTTTTTAGAAAAAGAATACCAAAGGGATACTTCTTCTCTTGTCATTCTTTATGGACGGCGTAGAGTGGGAAAAACGGCATTGATTACAGAATTTATCAAAAACAAAAAAGCAGTTTATTTTTTGGCAACAGAAGAAAATGAAGCACAAAACAGAATTGCCTTTAAAAATATCATTGCAGAGCAAATAAACAATGAATTACTGAAAAGTGCAAATATAGATAATTGGGATATCATTTTTAAAATTTGGTTAGAAAATGCTGATACAGAAAAAAAGGTATTAGTGATTGATGAATTTCAATATATTGGAAAATCAAACCGTGCTTTTCCTTCTATATTTCAAAAAATATGGGATACTATGCTAAAAAATAGTAATGTTATGGTAATTCTTTGTGGTTCTTTGATTTCTATGATGGAAAGTCAAACACTTGCATATACTAGCCCTTTGTATGGACGTAGAACAGGGCAGATAAAATTAAAACAGATACCTTTTCAATATTACCATGAATTTTTTACCAATAAAAGTGAGAAAGAATTGATAGAATATTATGCAGTTACAGGAGGCGTACCAAAGTATATTGAACTATTTTATGATGATACAAATATTTACACAGCGATAGAAAATAATGTATTGTCGAAGTCTAGTTTTTTGTATGATGAGCCGAATTTTTTATTACAAAGAGAAGTCAACGAAGTAGGCAGTTATTTTTCAGTGATAAAAACCATTGCGGCAGGAAATCAAAAACTTTCTAAAATAGCAACATCACTAGAGTTAAAACAGACTGGAGTAACGAAGTATTTAAAAACATTGATAGACCTTGATATTTTAGAGAGAGAAGTACCTGTGACAGAAGAAAACCCAGAAAAAAGCAAAAAAGGATTATATAAAATAAAAGATAATTTTATATTATTTTGGTTTAAATTTATATTTCCTAATTTGAATTATATTGAGTCTGGACATTCAGAACTTGCTATGAAAAAAATAAAATTAAATATGGTAGATGGGCATATTGCTTATGTGTATGAAGATATTTGTACGGAAAAAATGTGGGAAATGAATAGTAATGATGTATGGAATTTTCATTTTGATAAAATTGGTCGCTGGTGGGATAAAAATACAGAAATTGACATTGTAGCAATGGATACAAGCGAAAATAATATCATATTTGCAGAGTGTAAATATTGGACAAGTAGTAAAGTTGGTATTGATGTGTTGACTGTGTTGGAGCAAAAAGCTCAAAAAGTGGAGTGGAAAAAAGAAATCAGAAAAAATTATTTTGTGCTGTTTGCAGTAAATGGCTTTACAGAAGAATTGATAGCACTCTCTAATATCAGAAAAGATTTGATTTTAATGTCATAAAATAAATAGTCGTTGTTCTCCGAAAGAGGAACAGCGACTTGGCTTGTTGAAAAACCTTGAGAGCGTTGCTCTCAAACTCTCACTTCTTTCTTGAAAGAAAGAAGCAAAGAACTTTTATAAGGAAAACTTCGTTTTCCTAACGGCAAACAGAAATAAAAATTATTTTTACTATTCTTTTTAGACACTCCCTACATAATCGTATATTCTGATTCATTGTATTACAAAAGATAAAAAAAGTCAAATAATATCCATTCTCATTTATAGCACTCTTTTTATCACTTTTTCATAAATAGGTATCATTTTTTGCTCATTGCAGTATATTTTTATATCGGATATGGGTATCCATTTTATGCCTTCCGTTTCATTTTTATTACATATTAGTCTACTTTTTTGTGATGCGATAAAGCAATATGTCACATTAAAATGAATATGAGGACAAACATATTCATTATTTTTATAATGCCCCTCGACAGTTAAAATATCAATAGATGCTATACCATTTTTTAACATTTTTAAATCATAAAGTCCTGTTTCTTCCTGTGCTTCACGCAATGCAGTTTTTTGTAAATCTCTTTCACCATCTGCGTGTCCTCCCGTCCATGTCCATGATTGATAAATTTTGTGATATATCATCAGTACACTGTTCTTTTGTTCATTAAATATCATAGAAGATGCTGTCATATGAAAAAGCATATTACTGCGGTATGGTATGACATCATAATACTGTTCTATATATTGTAACATAATTTGTTTTTCTTTATTTTCTTTTTTGTCTTGCGTTGTATAATTTCTAATTTCCTCTAAAAAATCCATATAATATACCCCCTGATTGTTACTATAATATTGTATATATTTTTATTTGTTAAACATTTCAAAACCCTTTTTTACATATACAGAAAATGCAGAAGGCAAAGCATATTTCTGTTGCAATTCGCATTGTGTGACCCAAACAAAATCGGCACAATTCTCAAAGCTATCCGTCTGAATATAATAGCCCTCCATATTCCATTGAATATGAGTAAAAATATGTTTTGTCTTTCCCATTTCATCAATAGTAGCATAGCGAACGCCCCATTGTAATAGCTGTTCAAAAGGGGATATTTCTTTTAAACCATTGGGCAGTTCCCACAAATTAGATAATAATCCTGTTTCTGGTCTTTTATGCAATGCTAATTTATTTTGACACATTATAAAAAACATCGTACGATATTCAATACGTCTTTGTTTTTTAGGTGATTTATGAGGAAATTCCATCACACGATTTTGATGATATGCTTTACAATATTTTTGTAAAGGACATTCATTACATTTTGGAGTACCATTAGGTAAACAAACCATTGCACCCAATTCCATAATAGATTGATTAAATAAACTAGGGTTTGTGTGTTTCAAAACTTCTTTGATAGCAATAGAAAATTCTTTTTTGACTTGTTTGTCCATAATATCTTTTTCATAAGCGTATAATCTTGTCATAACACGTAATACATTGCCATCTACTGCTGACTCTGGTAGTCCGAACGCTATAGAACAAATTGCACCTGCTGTATATTCTCCTATTCCCTTTAATTGAAGTAGTTTTTCATAGCTGTTTGGTATCACACCATGATATTGTTCCATCACTTCAATGGCTGTTTTTTTCAAATTTTTTGCTCTATTGTAATACCCTAATCCCTGCCAAAGTTTTAATAATTTTTCGTCAGAAACTTCTGATAATTCTTTTATTGTAGGAAGTTCCTCCATAAAACGGATATAATATTTTTTTACAGCCTCTACTCTTGTCTGTTGTAACATAATTTCAGATATCCAAACACCATAAGGAGAAATGTTTTCTCTCCAAGGAAGTATACGAGCATTTTTTTGATACCATGTAATTAAGTCTTTTGCAATGTTGTATAAATTTTCCATATCACACCTCATAACATTAAAATACTCGACAACATATGTTGTCGAGTGAAAAAATCACGAAATAATACTGTTCACAATTATAAAAATTACGAAATAATACTGTTCGCGACTAGGAAAACGAAGTTTTCCTTTAAAGTTTTGTCCAACTTTTTCAAAAGTTGGTAG
>OFHA01000247.1_pt1 | contig 49331 bp, 41 predicted proteins | sample 1521891 | NCBI WGS metagenome assembly OFHA01 (sample SAMEA3504089, study PRJEB24116) | mouse gut metagenome | biome: mouse gut; feature: mouse-associated habitat; material: faeces | place: Denmark | collected 2011
TCGCCTGCCACAACCATCAGCGGGCGGAGAATTACCTTTTTGTACCCTGCCTTCGCAACGGCTTCGATTACTTCCTGGCAGGAGGTTTCCTCCGGCTCCCCTTCCACTGTTCCGATAAATGCGTTCCCATACCCAAGGGCTTCCATCTGGGACTGCATCTGGCTATAGGATACCTTTGCAGTGTGGGAAGTCCCATGCCCCAAAAATACAAAGGCAGCGCCGTCCTCTTTTGCCGCATCCAGGCTCCCATACCCTGCGTCTGCTACCGCGGCATCCGTGACTGCCTTTGCAACGGCTTCTTTATCCTCATTGATTACGGCAGCATCCTTGCCGACTTCACCAAGGAGCGGTTCTGCCACTTTTACCGTTTCAAATTTTTCCCGGTAAGCTTCCACCGCCGCCGTCAGCTCGTCATACTCTGCCCCGTGCATCAGGTGCGTCGGCTGTACCACCAGATGCTTCACCCCGTTTGCTATGGCGCGTTCCAACGCCTGTTCCATATTGTCAATGGATTCCCCGTCACGGGCCTGCACATGGTTAATGATAATCTGCGACGTAAAAGCCCTCCTGACAGACCAGCCCGGGTTGGCCGCCTGCAGGGCATCCTCAATGCTTTTAATATCCTCTGCGCGGCTTTTGTTAAAGGAAGTGCCAAAGCTGACAGCCAAAATCTCGTTTTCACCGATCCCATCCTGGTTCCTTGGGTCATCCAAAGCGGCATCCCCAGTATCTTCCCCAAAGTAATCCGGGCCAGCATTTTCACCTTCCACCAATTCCTTCTGTTCATCTGTCAGGGCATCCCATGCTGCCTTTGCCTGTGCGCATTGTTCATCCGTATCCTCTGTCCTCTCCTGCACATAGATGGCGTCAATCCGCGCGGCTGCTTCATCGGCTGCCGCCTGGTCGGCGTCTGCCTGCCCTTCCCCTGCAGGCTTGCCGCCCCCTTCTTCCTGCCCCGGGTCCCCGGCCTCCCTGGAAGCTTCCTTAGCGCATCCTGCCAATACCAAGGAACACGTCATGGTTCCTGCCAATAAAGCAGCAATCAATTTCTTTTTCATCTTCTCCTCCTTTTCCCTGATCCCAAAAACAAAAGGGCAGCCCCAGCGGACCACCCATTACGCATCAGCGGACTGCAATACTATCATTTTATCCGCCTGCTGCGCCCTTAAGCGATATGGCAGGAATCCCAAATGGATTCCTATAACAAAAAACCTTTACCATATAAAACTACGGTAAAGGATTCTATGCACCTGACAATGATAAGGATGCAGAATACGCTGATACAGGCAATTGCCTGTCCTGCCTTCTGCAAACTAAAACGTACAACCAGTCACTCGTGGTCCGAAATAAATATTTCTGTACAACATTCAGGCAGGTTTCCCGACTTAAAAATCATCACAGCAGCCACCTTCCCAGTTTCCCAGTGGTATACCGGCTTCTGCTCCCTAATTACGGTGACGAGTTCGTATGGGATTCTCACCCATTTTCCCTTTTCACCAAAACAACGCCTGTTCCCAGCATTGTCCTGACACCTGTATGCGGTTTATTCAATTGAGTAAAGTATAGCATATTTCACAAAAATGTCAATACTTGCTGTCTGAGTTTATCCAATTCTTATAATAACCGATGTGATAGTGCCAAAAGGCCCTGCTGCCTTTGGCAGCATAGGCATCTTGTACAAAAAGCGATCTGGAAAGCTAGCTTTCCAGAGCGCTTTTACGTGCAAAGTATTTCCATCACTTTGTTATGGAAACCTTTTGGCGCTATAAATTGCACAATGGGGAAACTCAAATTGCCGTCCTTATTTCTTCGGCACATCCTTGATGGAGAAGCTAATCCTGCCCATCTTATCCTTCCCAAGGCAGACTACCTTCACTATGTCGCCCAACGTCAGCACATCTTCTACCCGGTTAATCCGCTCGCGGGAAATCTTGGAAATATGGACCATCCCTTCTTTTCCTGGTGCAAATTCCAGAAATGCGCCAAATTCTTTAATACTGATGACTTTCCCAACGAAAATCTGCCCTGCTTCAAAGTCCGTGGTAATAATCTCAATCATTTTTACAGCCTTGTCCATCATTTCCTGTTCCGTGCCGCAAACAGATACCGCGCCGTCGTCGCTGATGTCAATTTTTACGCCGGTCTGCTCAATAATGGCATTGATGGTCTTGCCGCGCTGCCCCACCACATCGCCGATTTTTGCTGGGTCAATCTGGATTTGGACAATTTTGGGGGCATATTCCCCAACCTCTTTCCGCGGCTCGGAAATTGCCTTGGACATTACCTCGTCCATAATATAAAGCCTTGCTTCCCTGGTCCTGCGGATGGCTTCCTCCACAATAGGCCTTGTCAAACCATGGATTTTAATGTCCATCTGGATCGCTGTGATGCCCTCATGGGTTCCGGTTACCTTAAAGTCCATGTCGCCGAAAAAGTCCTCCAGCCCCTGGATATCCGTCAGCACAAGATAATCGTCATCTGTTTCCCCTGTCACAAGGCCGCAGGAAATCCCTGCCACCATTTTCTTAATGGGCACCCCTGCTGCCATCAGCGCCATACAGGAAGCGCAGGTGGAGGCCATGGAAGTGGAACCGTTGGATTCAAAGGTTTCTGAAACTGCGCGGATTGCATAGGGAAATTCTTCTTCTGTGGGAAGCACCGGTATCAGTGCACGTTCTGCCAGTGCGCCATGGCCGATTTCCCGTCGTCCCGGACCTCTGCTGGGTTTTGTCTCCCCTACGGAATAGGAAGGGAAGTTATAGTGATGCATGTAACGCTTGTTTACTTCATTTTCATCCAGACCGTCAATACGCTGAACATCAGACAGAGGTGCAAGAGTTACCACATCGCAGATCTGAGTCTGACCTCTGGTAAACATGGCGGAACCATGGACTCTGGGAATCAGATCTATTTCTGCTGCCAGAGGACGAATCTGATCAATGGCACGACCGTCCGGTCTTTTGTGATCTTTTAAAATCATCTTGCGGACTGTCTTTTTCTGGTACTGGTAAATTGCCTCTCCCAGAACCTCCAGCCAGTCTTCTTTTTCTGCAAATGCTTCTTCCAGCTGTTCGGTTATTTTCCGGATATTTTCTTCCCGTGCCTGCTTTTCATCCGTAAATACCGCTTCTTCCATTTTTTCCGGCGACACCAGTTCCCGGATAGCGGAAAACAGTTCTTCCGGTACGGCACAGCTTGTATATTCGTGCTTTGTTTTTCCAATTTCTGCCACAATCTCATTGATAAAAGCAATGATAGTCTGGTTAATGTCATGGGCTTTGTAGATTGCCTCAAGCATTTTATCTTCCGGAATTTCATTGGCTCCGGCTTCAATCATAATAACCTTTTCGCTGGTGGAGGCAACCGTCAGATTCAGATCGCCGTTTTTCCACTGTTCCTGAGAAGGATTTACCACAAATTCTCCGTCAATCATGCCTATCTGGGTAGTTGCACAGGGGCCTGCAAAAGGTATATCGGAAATACTGGTAGCGATGGCTGAACCCAGCATAGCCACCAGTTCCGGACGACACTGGGGATCCACGCTCATAACAAGATTGTTCAGTGTCACATCATTCCGGTAATCCTTCGGGAATAAGGGACGCATGGGACGGTCAATCACACGGGAAGTCAGGATTGCATTTTCAGAAGCCTTACCTTCCCGCTTGTTAAATCCTCCGGGAATTTTCCCAACGGAATACAGCTTCTCTTCATATTCCACACTTAACGGGAAGAAATCTATTCCTTCTCTGGGTTTGTCCGATGCGGTGGCAGTACACAATACAACGGTATCACCGTAATGCATAAATGCCGCACCGTTTGCCTGGGCCGCAACTCGTCCAATATCTACACGCAGGGTTCTTCCTGCCAAATCCATGGTAAACTGTTTAAACATATTTTTCTCCTTTAATTCAGATAAAAAAGAATTTCGCAATGCGAGATTCTGCGCTGCAAATGCGTCCCAAAGGGGCATGGTTTTCTGCATTTGCGTGCGCATCCCTGTTTACTGTCTTACAGGAAGACGCTTTCACACTTTAGTGTGTAAAGGTCTTCCTGTAAGACAAAATAGAGCGGATAACCGCTCTATCTCGAAAAAGGAATTATTTTCTGATTCCTAAACGTTCAATTAAATTACGGTATCTTTCAATATCTGTCTTTTTCAGATAGCTGAGCATACCACGTCTCTGACCTACCATTTTTAACAGTCCGCGTCTGGAATGATGATCTTTGGGATTCTCTTTCAGATGCTCTGTTAATTCCTGAATTCTTGCGGTCAGGATTGCAACCTGAACTTCAGGTGAACCGGTATCTCCCGGTGTTCTTGCGTATTCTGCAATGATTGCCTGTTTCTTTTCTTTTGCTATCATCTTATGATAACCTCCTCAAATATTATTATCGCCCTTTCCGGTTCTGAACATTCAAAAAGTCCGTCTGTGAGATATTAAGTAAGGGTCGGAGTCATCCGGTTACTGAATATGGGCTCTCTCAAAATTACGGCAGGCTTTCTGAACCCACCGGGAAACATTATATCACAGGCAGCTGTGCCTGTAAAGTAAATTTCTGTTCTGTATTCCTGACAGGCACACAGAACAGAAAAGTGAAAACTTTCACAGTATGAATAACACTATGCTACTTTGCTTTTTGCCAGTTCTGCCAGAGTTTTAAATCCTTCTGCGTCATTTACTGCCAGCTCTGCCAGCATTTTGCGGTTTACATCCACCCCTGCCAGTTTCAGTCCGTGCATAAACTGACTGTAGGAAATTCCATTAATTCTGGCTGCAGCATTGATTCGTGCAATCCAGAGACGACGGAACTGTCTTTTTCTCTCTTTTCTTCCTGCATAAGAACTTGCCAGGGCTCTCATGACAGACTGTTTTGCTATACGATACTGTTTGGAACGTGCTCCTCTGTATCCTTTTGCCAGTTTTAATACTCTGTTATGTTTTTTTCTGGCGTTTAAGCCGCCTTTAATTCTTGCCATGTCTGCTTCCTCCTTAACTCATTCTTACAAATACGGTAAAATCTTTTTCATATTCTTAACATTGGTAGCGTCTGTGATAGCTGATTTTCTCAGATTTCTCTTTCTCTTGGGAGATTTCTTTGTTAAGATATGGCTCTTATAGGCTTTATTTCTTTTTAATTTTCCGGTTCCTGTCTTTTTAAAACGTTTTGCTGCTGCTCTGCTTGTTTTCATTTTTGGCATTTTAACTTCCTCCTTAATATCCGGTTATTTCTTTTCTGTCAGTACCATGCTAATGCTGCGTCCTTCCAGTTTTGGTGCTTTTTCCACTGTAGCAATTTCTGCTAAATGTTCTGCAAAGTCATCAAGGATATGTCTGCTGCTCTGCATATGTGCCATCTCCCTGCCGCGGAACCGCAGAGTGATTTTTACTTTATTACCTTTTGAAATAAATTTTCTGGCTGCATTAATTTTTGTATTCAGATCGTTTGCCTCAATATTGGGTGACAGACGGATTTCCTTTATCTCAACAGTCTTCTGCTTCTTCCGGGCTTCTTTTTCTTTTCTTACCAGCTCGTATTTATACTTACCATAGTCGATAATCTTACATACGGGCGGCTTTGCAGTCGGGGCAATTTTCACCAGATCAAGCTCTGCTTCCTGAGCAATCTTCATGGCTTCCCTGACCGGCATAATGCCAAGCTGTTCTCCGTCTTCTCCGATTAGACGAATCTCCTTATCCTTGATTTGTTCATTAATCATTAATTCACTAATGGCCGCGCACCTCCAAAAATTAATTTACATACTAAAAAAGTGGACAGACTATCCACTTCAATTATATTCAAACACCACAGCCACGGAAATTATATGACTGATTTCAAATATAGACCATTAGTCACCCAATTGTGCTAAGGTGAGAGCGGATACTCTACTTTCTTCTTACAACTCTGTAACTTTATCACGTTTCGGCAATTCCGTCAAGGGGTTTTTCAAATTTTTCCGAATCAATACGCAAATCAGCTCTTTTAAAAATTCCGCTTCTCTGTTACAATCAATAAAAGCATTCTGCAGTATATTTTTTGGAGGAAAACATTATTATGGCTGATTATCGTACAGACAGGATTGACCTGCATACCCATTCCACAGAATCAGACGGGACCCTTACACCGGAAGAATTGATGAAACTCGCGAAAGAAACGGGGCTTTCTGCCATTGCCCTTACGGACCACGATACCACAGGCGGTATAAAAAAGGCCCGTCCGCTGGCAGAGGATCTTGGTATAGAGCTGGTTCCCGGCATAGAACTCTCCACCGATTACTCCGGTACGGAGGTTCATATTCTGGGCTATTACATTGACGAAAATAATCCGGAATTCGCTGCAAAACTACAGGAATTCGTAGACAGCCGGGACAGTCGGAATGAAAAAATGACCGCGCTCCTTCAGAAAGAGGGATTTGACATTACCATGGAAGATCTTTATCGTGAAAATCCAAACAGCGTGATCACAAGGGCTCATTTTGCCAGATATCTGGTGGAACACGGGTTCGTCAGAGACCGGGAAACGGTATTTCGTAAATATCTGGGGGATAACTGCCGCTGCTATGTGCCTCGTGAAAAAATCACTCCTTTTGAGGCTGTCCGTCTGATTCAGACAGGCGGTGGACTTGCGTTTTTTGCCCATCCGATTCTGTGCCATATGAACCGGGACAGGCTGCGATTTTTTATCGGGGAGCTGAAAGCGTCCGGTCTGTCCGGGATCGAGGCAGTTTATTCCAAGAATGAACCGGGGGATGAACGGGCTCTTCTGAAACTTGCGGAGGAATTCGGCCTTTTAATCAGCGGCGGTTCTGATTTCCATGGCAGTAACAAGCCATACATTCATCTGGGTACCGGAAAGGGAAACCTTCAGATTCCCTATGAACTGCTTGAAAAAATAAAACAGGCTTTCAGCTGAATGTAAGGTATCTGCAGACAGGCTGTACATGTTTTGTACAGCCTGCTGTTTTGGATAAAAATTTTCAGTTTTTCCGATATACTGCTTTTCCACTCATTCCCTTTGATTTGAACAGTTTCCGGTAGGAAGACAGTTTTTTCCCCGGAACCCGGACAGTGGCTTTGCTGTCTGTCCCTTTAAATGCATTGGCACCCACATTTTTATTTGTAAGTTTTGTGGACTTTACAGTAATCTTCTTCAGTTTCCTGTTTCCGTAAAAGGCTGATTTTCCGATTTTATTTACTTTGGAAGGGATCACAATGCTGCCAAGAGACGTACACTTATAAAATCCTTTGTCCCCTATGGCGGTAAGTTTTGCCGGGAATGTGACGGATTTTAATCCGGTACAGTTATAAAAGGCCTGTTTTCCGATGAGTTCCACATTACTTCCGATACTGACTTTTGTGATTTTCTTTTTCCCTTTCAGGGCGTTGTCCCCGATTTTTATGATTTTGTATTTCACGCCGTCAATGGTAACTGTCTTTGGAATGGAGATGCTGCCGGAGGTAACAGAGGTTTTTCTGTATTCTGCGGTTTTCTTTTTCGTACTGATAATCCTGCAGGTTATCTTCCCTGTGGTTACCAGGTCTCCGTCTTTTGGCTTTTTCTGAACGGGAGAATCATTCTCTTCTGTTTCTTCCTCCGGCTCTGTTTCCTGCCCGCTGTCACCGGTTTCTCCAGGTTCCGGTTCTGTAACCGTCACTTCACAGGAAGCAGTCAGTCCCATACAGTTCACAGTAATCACAGATGTTCCTTTGCTCACTGCACTGACGGTACCTTCCGGGGATACAGACGCCACCTGAGGTACGGAGGAAGTCCATGTAAATGCTGTCCCGGTAATTTCCGCCGGAGAACATGCTGCATGAAGCGTATGGCCTGTCCCCTTTTCCAGTGTAAGACTGGTGTTGTCCAGTGTAACTCCTTCCAGTACCTCTGTCATTTCAATAAGGTATGTGGTCTGCATTGCTGCAGAGTCTGCGGCAATGAAAGACCAGGTTCTTCCGCCGTCTGCAGAAACAGGAGAAGAGAAAGTGAGTCCTTCTGCTCTGTCTGCATAAATCTGAATTTCCGCTGCTGCGGGCAGAGAAGCTGCTGACATAAGCCGGGATATGGAGAAATTGGTATCTGCATTGCCAAAAGGGGATGCGGCTTCCATGCCTCTTACGGTAACCCTGGGATACAGAGGGTTTCTCACAACAGTAAATTCTGCTCTGGTCTGTCCCTCTTTTCGGCCCACCAGCCAGCCTCCGGAAGAATCACATAGTAAAAGGTACTCACAGTTCAGCACAAAGTTTCCCTTTTTGTCTACCGCACCTTTCAGGCCTTCGGAATTTTCCACTACCAGCAGACCCTCCCGGAAATTACGGGAGGAATTATCGGAGGCATCCATGCCTGCAGGGGCCGGCATGGTCCATTTTACCGCAGTTCCGTCTCCGTTGCTTCTGGTAAAAGCCCAGGTTCCGGCTGTGTCCCCTTCACGGTAGCGGGTCAGGCCGCCGGCTGCAGCCAGTTTCTCACTGCAGGCATATGCTGCGCTGTTATATTCTTCTTCTGTAATCCTCTGGCCCGTACAGTCATAGTATTCCGTGGGGATACTGGCCCCGGAATTCATACCGGCAGGAGCTACAAGGCGGATTACCGTATCTTTTACTTCCGTATTGTAAAATACTCCTGGTGTAAGGCGGATAATGTATTCTCCCTTTTCATTGATGTAATAGAACTGGCCTCCTGCCTTCACTTTTCCAAAATGACTGCCTTCAAAATCATATGCGTCTGTAAACTGGAACGGAATGACCAGATTCAGGTTCCTGTCTGCATATCCCCACAGGCCGTTTCGTTTTACCGCCAGCAGGCCCTGATTATTCCAGTTTGTCCTTCGGTTCAGAGAGCTGTCCTCCAGGGTTCCGGCCACATGTTCACCCACAGTCCCCATCGGGCTGGTGACAGGATCCGGCCAGTCTTTGACCGGTGCTGCGTCACTGCTTCCACTGCTGCCTGCAGCAAGTACGGTAACGTTCCAGCTTTCGGTTTTTCGCCTGGTTACAAAGTCTCCTGTAATATTACCCCATATATCCGCTTTGCTGCTGTCCCATTCCATTTTGGAATAAGTTACTGTAACCGTGGCTGTTCCGGCCCGTAATCCTGAAATTTTACAAAACTGTTTTCCGTTTTCTCCCGGCGAAAGTACGGATGTATCACTGACCTGCCACCGGTAGGAAGAACTGCTGCTGCCGGCTCTTAAGGTAAGCTGTTCGCCTGTCCTTATGGTTTTGCTTCCCGCTGCGTGTGTCAGAATCCCCATATTCAGAAACAGCGCGCAAAAAAACAGGAAAAACCCCGCAAAGCATAGCATGTTCTTTTTCAAATACCTCATCCAAAAACCCCCTTTTGGGATTAAGCTGATTCGTTTAAGATGAATTTCTCAATGATTTCCGCTATTGCTCCATGTTCATTATCATGTTCTGTCACATAATCTGCCGCATCTTTAAGGTCTTCATGGCCGTTTTTCACGGCTACCCCCACATGGGCCGCCTGAATCATGGGGATATCGTTGCGTTCATCTCCCACGGCAACGGTATTTTCAATGGGAACATTCAGGAATTTGCTGATATATTTCAGGCCGCTGCCCTTATCTGTATCTTTTGGACAGTATTCCAGATATTCATTGTAGGAGAAAAAGCAGTTGCTTCGTTCTCTGAGTTCCGGATGTTCTTCCTGAAACTGCAGAAGCCTTTCCGGCTGATCCACATTAATCAGCATTACTTTATGGGGTTCCTGTTCCAGCCTTACAAAGACATTATCTACCAGCCGGTATTTCATCCTGGCATTGCGCAGGTAAAAATCAAGTTCCTTGCTATGGCGTTCTGCCAGAATGGTATCCTGTTCATAAGTCTGCACATAAATATCAGCGTTCTTCGCCTCCAGAATGATTTCCTTTGCCACTTCCATGGGAAGAGTACGCTCCGCCAGTACCCGGTCTGCCACACAGTCGTAAACCACCGCTCCATTATAAGCTACCATATAGCATCTGGGAAAAGACAGATTCAGCTCTTTTACTGCAAGGCGCCCTGTGGCAATGGGGCGTCCTGTCATCAGTACAAAATCATGGCCCAGTTCCAGCATTCTGGCAATGGCCGCTCGATTTTCTTTTGAAATACTTTTGTCATGATTTAATAATGTTTCATCCAGATCTGTAAACAAAATTTTATGTTTCATAAGATCTCCTCCACTCTCTCCTTGAAATTATTCCCGCAGACAATAAGCCGGGAATAAAACGTTATATTGTTTTTTTATACCACCGGTTCAGCCGGAATAAATACCCTTTCCTGATAAACATTGACTGTTTTGGGAAGCGCGTTTCTCGCTTCTTCGCAAAACTGCTGCTGTGAATTTACCAGTTTTTTCCCTCTTTTATCTATTTTTTCGTATCTGCCGTCAGGCTGCAGAACATGAGATTTCATATTGTCCGCAAGCTGGGTTCCCAGAATATGTCGTACCTGGTCCATCAGCGCTTCATTTTCCACCGGGAAGAGGATCTCCACTCTGCGGTCCAGATTCCGGGGCATCCAGTCTGCGCTTCCCATGTAGATTTCTTCCTGCCCATCGTTGTGGAACCAGAAAATGCGGCTGTGTTCCAGGAAATTTCCCACAATGGAACGCACAGTGATATTATCGCTGATTCCGGGAATTCCCACCTTCAGACAGCAGATTCCCCGCACCACCAGATCTATTTTCACCCCGGCTGCAGAGGCTTCATACAGCGCCCCGATTATGTCCCGGTCGCAGAGAGAGTTCATTTTTGCCCTGATAAATGCTTCTCTGCCCGCCTGCGCATGTTTTATTTCCCGTTTAATCAGTTTCAGAAACCGTTTGCGCAGCCAGATGGGAGCTACTGCCAGCCTGTTCCAGGAAGGGGGCTCGGAATATCCCGACAGCATGTTGAATACGGCGGTGGCATCTTCCCCAATGGCTTCGGAACAGGTAAACATCCCAAGATCCGTATACAATTTAGCTGTGGAATCGTTGTAGTTTCCCGTTCCAAGGTGAACATATCTGCGGATTCCGTCTTCCTCTTTCCGGACCACCAGTGCAATTTTACTGTGGGTTTTCAGCCCTACCAGTCCGTAAATCACATGGCAGCCTGCTTTTTCCAGTTTTTTTGCCCATACAATGTTATTTTCCTCATCAAACCGTGCTTTCAGTTCCACCAGTACGGATACCTGTTTTCCATTCTCAGCAGCCTGAGCCAGAGAGGCAATAATGGGGGAATTGCCGCTGACACGGTAAAGGGTCTGTTTGATGGCCAGCACGTCCGGATCCAGGGAAGCCTGTCGGATAAAATCCACCACCGGGTCAAAGGTCTGGTAGGGATGGTGCAGCAGAATGTCCCCTTTTCGGATCGCGGCAAAAATATCTTCTCCCGGTACAATCTGAGGCACACGCTGGGGCTGATATGGCTCGTAGCGCAGGTCGTCTGCCCCTTCTGTTCCATACATTTTCATCAAAAAGGTCAGATCAAGAGGTCCGTTAATCTTAAAGATATCTTCCTGTGCAATATGAAGGTCTTCTTTCAGAATTCCCAGAAGCCGCTTATCCATTTTATCTTCCACTTCCAGCCGGATAACCTCTCCCCATTGACGCTTCTTTAACTGTTTCTGGATTTCCTGCAGCAGGTCTTCTGCCTCGTCCTCGTCGATGGTAAGGTCTGCATTCCGCATAATCCGGTACGGCCAGGCACATACCACATGGTAATTCAGAAACAGCCGGTGAATGTTGCGCTCAATAATCTGTTCCAGCAGAATAAAGGTTTTGCTGCCTTCATCCTGAGAGGGAATCTGTACAATTCTGGAAAGTACCGAGGGCACCTGCACTGTGGCAAATTCCAGTTCTTCTTTCCTGTCTCCCTTTTTATTCAGCAGAGCTGCAATATTTAAAGACTTGTTCCGAATCAGCGGAAAAGGCCGGGAAGCGTCTACAGCCATGGGAGTCAGTACCGGGTATACGGTTTCCTCAAAATAACGGTCCACATATTCACCCTGGACCTCATCCAGTTCTTCATAGGCGGAAATAATTTCAATTCCGTGGTTGTGAAGCAGGGGTACCAGAGAACGGTTATAGGTACTGTACTGCATCTCCACCAGAGCTCTGGTATCTTTATTGATGGCTTCAAGCTGCTCTTTTGCCGTCATTCCTGCAATATCTGTCTTTTTATATCCCGCATGGACCATGTCTTTCAGGGAAGCTACCCGCACCATAAAAAATTCATCCAGGTTCGATGAGGTAATACTTACAAACTTTAACCGTTCCAGCAGGGGAATATTTTTATCTCTGGCTTCATTTAACACCCGGTAATTAAACTTCAGCCAGCTCAGTTCCCGGTTTTCATAATATTCCGGTTTCAGATAATCCTTTTCTTTGTCCATTTTATATCCTCCCTTAAAACACTTTCTTTTCTCTGATTCTTGGTTTTACACTGAAAACCTCTTCAAAGGAATTGGCATAAGCGGAAAAAAGTCCTTTTTCCAGTACAATGCTCTCTGAGGATTCCACGGTAATCACCAGTTCCCGGTCCTGCAGAGCCGCTTTGATATTCCGGAACTTCTGCCTGTGGCTTCGATCCATGGCATTGGCAATTTTGAGAATAGCTGTGAGCTTTGATACCGTCATATAGCCTTTCTGATCCATTTTATCGCTGACGCTGCTGTAAGGCTGCAGAGGCTGAGAATTGTATTTTACGGCGTTTGCCACAATTTCCCGCTCTATGTGGGTCATGCCGATAATCTCAGTGGCCATGATAATCTGGTAAGAACATTCCGCCTGATTTACCAGGCTGATATAGCGGCCGCAGTCGTGAAGGATGGCAGCCACCTGCAGCAGCAGACGTTCCCGTTTGCCCATACCATGAACTTTCTTCATGGCGTCAAAGATCGAGACTGTCATATTGAGGACGGCTTCCGTATGGCTGGAATAGCCCTGATAGCGTTCTGCCAGATTCCGGGCGGCGGCCAGTACGTCTTCCTCAAAATCGTGCTCAAAATAAATCATGCGCTTTTTTTCCGCATAGGCGCAGACAATGCCGTCGCTGATATTTACCCCGGGCACCCAGATATATTTTGCATTCAGCTCCTCGCTGAGACGTTTGTACAGCACCACCGACGGAAGAATCAGAGGATCGTGTTCGTTGGCCAGATTTAATTCCAGAGAAATTTCTTCCGCAGATTTCCGGTACCATTTATTCAGCATTTTGATAAAACGCTCGGTTTCTATGGTTCCATCCTCTTCTTTTTTGGAAAATCCCTTCGTCATTTCCTCAACGTAATCTCCCATGATAATTACATATTTCATTTCCCGCTCCTGCAGGTAAATACGTTTGAAAATTTCCAGCTCCTTGTCAATCAGCTCCTGTATCTGGGTTTCGTAGTGGGAAACCAGATTTTCAATTTTAGACAGTTTTTCCCGAATGCGCATAATACCCAGTTCAATATGCTGGGTGGTAATGGCTGTCCCCTTCCGAAACAGGGTAATCTGCATACTGCCCCCTCCAACGTTGACTACCGCTGCTCCTTTCTGAATCATTTTTTCAAATTTCGGCAGGATTGCCAGGGATTTATAATCCATCAGCCGATGTTCGGAATTGCTGAGTACCATTACTTCGATTCTGGTGTGGAGGCGGATCTGATCCAGAATAAAGGGGGCGTTGCTTACATTCCGAAATACATTTCCCGCACAGGCCTCATAATCGTCAACCTTATACCCATCCATAATGGAGCGGAATTCTTTTAAAATCTGACAGAGTTCTTCCACCAGTTCATATCCGATCACGCCTTTGCCAAAAGCGTCCCGGCCCAGTTCCACATGGCTGCGTATATAATCAATGGGACGTATTTTCCGGTTTGCGGAAATTTCAAATATTTTCAGGCTCACTTCATAAGAGCCGATGTAAATTGCTGCAAATGTCGTAATTTTCATACCTGTTCCTTTCTGCCGGATCTCTCTGGTCCCGGCTTCTGACTCACTGCTTTCCCAGCAGGTAATCAATAAACTGCCGGGCGGTTCTGCCGGAAAGCCCTCCGTGGCTCAGTTCCCACTTATTCGCCTCTGCCAGCAGTTCTTCCGCTGCCATGGGGATCTGATGTTTCCGGGCCAGCCTTTGCACAATCTCCTGGAATTCTTTTTTATCCGGTTTTCCAAAATAAATGGTAACGCCAAACCTGGAAGCCAGAGACAGCTTTTCCTGCACCGTATCGTTTGTATGAAGTTCATCATCGCGTTCTGCTTTATCACTGAATTTTTCCCGTACCAGGTGTCGTCGGTTGGAAGTAGCGTAAATCAGCACGTTGTCCGGTTTTTTCTCCAGCCCTCCTTCGATGACTGCTTTCAGATATTTGTATTCAATTTCAAATTCTTCAAAAGACAGGTCATCCATATATATGATGAATTTATAATTTCGATTCTTAATCCTTCCGATTACATCATTCAAATCCTGGAACTGGTGTTTGTAAATCTCAATCATTCGAAGACCCTGTTCATAATACTGGTTGATGATTGCTTTTATACTGGTTGACTTGCCCGTACCAGCATCCCCGAACAGCAGACAGTTATTGGCCCGTCTGCCTTTAACAAAGGCCTCGGTATTATCAATCAGTTTCTGCTTTGCAGTCTCATAGCCTACCAGATCGTCCAGATGTACATGGGCAATGTTGGCAATGGGTACAATTTTCACCTGACGATCTTCATGTTCCACGCGAAATGCTTTATGTAAACCCAATTTGCCCACACCGAATTCCCGGTAAAATTCTGTCACTTCATCCTTAAACTCTTCTACTGTTTCTGTCTGCTCCAGGCGGACGCTTAAGGCACAGATTCTGTCCCGGATCCGATGGTTGAAGACTTTTCCTCCCCGGTGGGCCCTCTTATAATCTTTCAGGATGGCAAATTCCGGAAGTTTCAGTTCTTTCTGAAGTTCCAGTAAGTCGAAGTCGAACAGTTCCTTGAAGATGGCGAAATCATGGAGCGCCAGTTCGTTAATGCTCCCGGTAATTCTGCCTTTGATTTCGCAGGATGTGCTGTAGGCATTTTCATGATTCACCAGAAGGAATGTCAGATAATTTTGCCAGAGATTTCCTTCAAACCCATGACTGACGGAAAGTTCTGTGAGATGATGGATGCATTCATAGCTCAGAGAAAGAAGTTCTGTCCTGGAACAGTCCTTATCTCTGTAATGCTCCATGATCCAGGTAAAATCTGCAAGAATTTTCCCCTGTTCAAATTCCCGGTATAAAATCAGTTTTTCCGTATTTGTCATTTTTCTTCCTCCTGCTGCTAATAATTCCCCAGTATTTTAATGGAAAGGGCTCCTTCCTGCAGCCCTTTCAGGGCATTCTGCACAGCGCCGTCTCTGAGATTTCCTTCCATATCCACAAAAAAGCGGTACTCGAAGCTCCTGTCCTTAACAGGCCTGGATTCAATTTTTACCATGTTCAGGTTGTTGAAGATCATATGGGAAAGCATGTGATACAGGGAGCCGCTTTCATGAGATATTTCAAAACAGATACTGATTTTATCTGCTCCCTTCTGACAGATTTTTCTGCCGGAAACAATAATAAATCTGGTGCTGTTTTCATCACTGTAATTGATATGATCTTTCAGAATTTTAAGTCCGTAAATGTCCGCAGTCACAGTGCTTGCTATGGCAGCCTGTTCTTTTCGGCCATCTTCCAGAATCTTTTTGGCAGCCATAGCGGTATTCTTTGCCTTTACCCGTTTCCAGTCCCTGTGCTCGTCCAGAAAGTCCACGCTCTGCATAAGGGCCTGAGGGTGGGAATACACATGGGTAATATCAGAAAGGCTGCTGCCCGGAAGCCCAAGCAGTGCGTGTTCCACTTTGATGGTCTGCTCTGCCACAATGTAGTTTCCGTATTCCACCAGCAAATCAAAGTTTTCTCCCACAATTCCGGCAGAGGAATTTTCTATGGGAAGGACTGCATAGTCTGCTTCTCCGCTGCGGATGGCCTCCATGGCGTCCCGCCAGGTCTCCACATGGTAATTGTCTGTATCTTCTCCGAAATAGGCCTTCATGGCAATCTGGCTGTAGGCACCCTCTGTTCCCTGATATACCACTTTATGGCTGGTAAAGGGCAGCCTGTCCACCTGGACAAAGCCAGTTTCCAGTCCCTGTCCGTGCTGAATCATCATCTGATACTGACGTTTCCGGCTGAGAGCCATAATCTGTTCAAACAGCTCCCCTGCATCGTAACGGTTCTCTTCTGTATGAACCAGCTCCTTTATCTTTGTCAGTTTCTCCTGTTCCCGTATTTTGTCCAGCACCGGTTTTCCCGTGGATATTTTATATTCTGCAACCTCTGTGGTCAGCTTCATCCGTGCTTCGTACAATGCCACGATCTGACGGTCAATTTTATCTATTTCTTCCCGAATTTCACTTAAATCTTTCATATGCCACTTCCTCATCAAAGTATATAATTATCATATAACAACTGAGCCTTAAAGGCAAGTTTGTATCTGTATTTTCATGGAAAAAGCCATGGCTCTTTCTGAAAAAGAGCCATGGCTTTTACAGGGTTTATTCCGGCATGTAAATATAGTTGCACCGCAGTACGTCAGAAACCATGTCATATTTATCTACCAGGATCAGAGACAGCACATTATTGCCCTCCGGTATTGGTATGGGCTCTTTGTATTGCTGAGATTCCTGCGTGGGCACCGTGTCATCCCAGGTATAATATACCGTACATCCCTCCGGAATATGGACCACAATGGTTTCCGGGGTGTAAAAATTCCCGCCGTAAGGAGCTACCTGAGGAGGATTGGGCTTCTGCTTTTTTATCTGAAAAACTTCTTCCGTTTCCTGGCTGTACAGGCCGAACTGATTGCGGGCAACTGCCCGAAGCCTGGTGTTTTTTCCCGGTTCCATCAGAATGGGAGTATGATATTTTCTTCCCTGTACCGGGTCTGTGCCATCGGTGGTATAATAGATTTCACAATCCCCTTCTCCGGTAAGTTCCACAAAGGTTTCTCCCTGGTAAATGCCGCCTTTGGGATCAGAACGGGGAGGCTTTGGAAGATATTCATCAAACAGTTCCAGGATATCTTCATCCGTTACCTGTCCGCTTAATTTCTGAATGGCTCCATAATTCTGCTGTTCTGCGTAAATCTGAATCAGCTGTTCGTAGGCCGCAGAATAATCTTCATCCAGTTTCAGTACCTCTAACAGAAATTTCCGTGCACTGTCATTCTGTTCCTGTGCCAGGAAAATTTCTGCCAGACGCATACGGGCATCCAGACTGTCTGTCTGGAGCTTTAATGCCCGCCGCAGATATTTTTCCGCTTTCCGGTAGTCATTTCTGCTCTGGTAATCATCTGCCTTTTTCATCTGATATTCGTAGGAATTACTCCGGGCATACGTTACAAGCAGCACAATTCCTGCCAGTAAAACTGCCAGAATTACCAGGGCGAGGACTGCCCAGGTGGGATATTTCTTTTTTCGTCCGGATTTTGTTTTTCCGGAAGGGGCGGATTTGCTTTTTCCTGCTGTTTTCTGTTTTCCTTTTCCCGATGCTTTATGGCTCTGTATTTTTTTCTTTTTCTCCTGCAGCAATCCCCGCAGAAAGTCATCTTCCAGAAGATTGTAATCTGACACAATCTGAGCCTCTGCCCCGCATACGGAACAGTATACACAACCGGTTCTCAGTTCTGCACCGCAATTTGCACATTTCATCCTTCCTGCCCCGTTTCTATGCTCTGTACGCAGTTATTCATCAGCATTGCAATGGTCATGGGCCCTACGCCTCCCGGAACAGGGGTAATGGCAGAAGCAAGAGGCTCCACTTCATCAAATTTTACATCTCCGCACAATCTGTTATTTTCATCCCGGTGAATTCCCACGTCGATTACCACAGCGCCTTTTTTCACATATTCCGCGCCAATCAGCTGAGGTTTTCCAACTGCCACAATCAGAATATCTGCCTGCCTGCAGATTTCCGGAAGATTCCTGGTTCTGGAATGGGCAATGGTTACAGTGGCATTTTCCCGCAGCATCAGAAGGGCCATGGGTTTTCCCACAATATTGCTTCGTCCGATGACCACGCAGTTTTTCCCTTCTGTTTCCACACCGAAGCGTTTCAGAAGCTGTATAATGCCCGCCGGGGTACAGGACACGAATCCCGGCTCTCCGATTGTAAGTTTTCCTGTATTCCAGGGATGAAAACCATCTACATCTTTTTCAGGGCTGATGGCCTGTATCACTCTGTCTTCACAGATATGTTCAGGAAGGGGAAGCTGTACCAGAATGCCTTTTACTTCTTCTTTCTGATTCAATTCTTCAATTAACCCCAGCAGTTCTTCTTCTCCGGTTTCCTCCGGAAGTTCATAAGCCAGAGAATCAATACCGATATAGGCACAGGCATTTTTCTTGTTTCGTACATAGACACCGGAAGCAGGGTCTGTTCCCACCTGAATCACTGCAAGGGCTCCGTGTTTCCCCTCCGCCCGCAGTTTTTGTACTTTTTCTTTTAATTCATCCTTTATCTGCTGAGAAATCTTTTTTCCATCTATAATTACTGCCATGCTTCTTCCTTTCTTTTACTGACGTATAAATTCTCTCCGGACGGGACTGCCTCAGAATAATCCGGTGATTACTCCCTGGTTGTCCACATCAATCTGATATGCTGCCGGGGTTTTTCCGAGTCCCGGCATGGTCATAATAGCTCCCGTAACTGCCACTACGAATCCGGCTCCGGCAGACACATATACTTCACGGACATTTACGGTAAATCCTGTGGGCCTTCCCAGTTTTGTCTGGTCATCCGACAGGGAATACTGGGTCTTTGCCATACATACCGGGAAATTTCCCATCCCCAGTTCTTCAATTCGTTTTAATTCTTTTTCTGCCGCCGGGGAGTAAGTAACTCCCGCAGCACCGTAAATTTCTCCTGCAACGGTTTCTATTTTTTCTTTCAGTGAAAGGCTGTCCTCGTACAGAGGCCGGAAACTGCTTTCTTTTGTTTCCAGTGTTTCCAGCACTTTTTCCGCCAGAGCGATTCCGCCTTCTCCGCCCTTTTCCCATACTTCTGACAGGGCGAACTCACATCCCCGTTCTTTGCAGAACTGTTCCACATATTCTGTCTCTGCCGGGGTATCCGTAACAAAGGAATTTAAGGTTACCACTACGGGTACATGATATTTCTGCAGATTTTCAATATGTTTTTCCAGGTTTACGATTCCTTTTTTCAGTGCTTCCAGATTTTCTTCGGAAAGACAGGATTTTGGAACACCGCCGTTATATTTCAGGGCCCGGACCGTTGCCACCAGTACCACAGCATCCGGTTTCAGACCTGCCATACGGCATTTGATGTCCAGAAACTTTTCTGCGCCAAGATCAGCGCCGAATCCTGCTTCCGTTACCACATAGTCGGCCAGTTTCAGGGCTGTCTTTGTGGCACGGACACTGTTGCAGCCATGAGCAATATTGGCAAAGGGTCCTCCATGCACGATGGCCGGGGTATGTTCCAGTGTCTGAATGAGATTGGGTTTTAAAGCGTCTTTCAACAGAGCCGCCATGGAGCCGGTGGCCTGAATATCATCTGCTGTCACAGGTTTTCCTTCAAATGTATAGGCCACAATCATTCTGCCCAGACGCTTTTTCAGATCTGCCATATCTTCTGCCAGACATAATACGGCCATAATTTCGGAAGCCACGGTAATGACAAAATGGTCTTCCCGCACCATTCCGTCCATTTTCGTTCCAAGGCCTACCACAATGTTGCGCAGTACGCGGTCATTCATATCCAGACAGCGTTTCCATACTACCTGCCGGGGGTCTATGTTCAGAGGATTTCCCTGCTGAATATGGTTGTCCAGCAAAGCTGCAAGAAGGTTATTGGCAGAGGTAATGGCATGAAAATCCCCGGTAAAATGAAGGTTTAAGTCCTCCATGGGAACTACCTGGGCATATCCGCCTCCCGCTGCTCCTCCTTTAATGCCAAAACAGGGCCCAAGGGAAGGCTCCCGCAGTGCAAGAACCGCTTTTTTTCCCATTTTTCCAAATGCCTGGCCCAGACCTATACTGGTGGTGGTTTTGCCTTCTCCTGCCGGAGTGGGATTGATGGCCGTCACAAGAATTAATTTTCCGTTTTTGTTATTTTTTACTTTTTCTGTTAATTCATTCGACAGCTTTGCCTTATACTTTCCATACAGCTCCAGGTCATCTTCCGAAATGTCCAGTGTGGCTGCCACATCTCTGATGTGAATCATTTCTGCTTCCTGTGCAATCTGAATATCTGTTTTCATGTTTTCCTCCCGTAATTTCTATATGTGTTCTTCTGCATATGTTTCAAATTCTGACATAGTCATCTGTACTTTCCGCGGTTTTGTGCCTTCTTCCGGCCCTACCACGCCGGCTTCTTCCAGCTGGTCCATAATTCTTGCCGCCCGGTTAAAGCCGATTTTGAACATTCTCTGCAGCATTCCGATGGAACCTTTTTCTTTTTCGATTACAAATTTTCCTGCTTCCAGGAAATAGGCGTCTCTTTCATTTCCGCTGCCGGATCCGGTTCCGGAGCCCGCAGAAACTGTATTCATTTTTGCCTCCACTTCAGGATTATATGCTACGGTACCCTGTTTTTTCAGAAAATCCACCACTTCTTCCACTTCAGAGTCCGACACAAAAGGGCCCTGGACACGCAGGGGCTTCTGATAACCCTGTGGATAAAACAGCATATCGCCGTTGCCCAGCAGCTTTTCCGCTCCGTTCATATCCAGTATGGTTCTGGAATCCACACCGGAAGATACGGAAAAAGCAATCCGGGAAGGCATATTTGCCTTAATCAGTCCGGTAATAACGTCCACGGAAGGCCGCTGAGTGGCGATAATCAGATGGATGCCCGCGGCTCTGGCAAGCTGTGCCAGCCGGCAGATAGCATCTTCCACATCCCCAGGGGCCACCATCATCAGGTCTGCAAGCTCGTCTACAATCACCACTATCTGGGGCAGTTTTGTGGGTTTTGTCTCATCTTCCACATGCTCTATGGCGGCGATTTTCTGGTTATAGCCTTTCAGATCCCTGACCTGACAGTCTGCAAATTTCTGATATCGGTCCATCATCTCCGCCACTGCCCAGTGAAGGGCGCCGGCAGCTTTTTTCGGATCTGTAACCACAGGAATCAGCAGATGAGGTATTCCATTATACACACTTAATTCCACCACTTTCGGGTCAATCAGAATCAGTTTTACATCCTCCGGGTCTGCTTTGTAAAGAATACTCATAATTATGGTATTGATACACACAGATTTTCCGGAACCGGTTGCCCCGGCAATGAGCAGATGGGGCATTTTTGCGATATCCGCCACCACAGCCTGTCCGCCGATATCTTTTCCGGCAGTGAAGCAGATACTGGAAGTATGATTCTGAAACTCCTGCGTCTCTATCATATCCCGGAACCGTACCATGACATTTTCCTTGTTGGGTACCTCTATGCCCACTGCCGCTTTTCCGGGAATGGGAGCTTCAATACGGATATCCGCAGCTGCCAGATTTAATTTGATATCGTCCGCCAGATTTACAATCTTGCTGACTTTTACACCCATTTCCGGCTGCATTTCATATCGGGTCACACTGGGACCGCAGCTTACATCGGTGATGGTTACATTGACGCCGAAATTTTTCAGGGTCTGCTGTAATTTCAGGGCCGTTTCCTGTAAATGTTTGCGGGAATCTCCCTGGCTTCCGGTTCCTTTTTTCAGCAGAGAAGCCGGAGGAAACACATATTCCGGTTTCGGGGGAGCAGGAGGCGCCGGAACAGTTGCTCTGACCGGAGGAACCGTTTCCCTGGGCGGTATCGTTACTGCCGCAGGTGCTTCCGTTACAGGCTTTGCAGCTGTGACGGATTCCGGTATATGTTCCGGTTCCGGGGACGCCAGGTTTTCAGCCATGGAATCTGCCTGCAGCAATCCTGCCATATCTTTCAGTTCCGGTATGGTTTCTTCCGGTTCCTGTTCTTTTTCTGAAACAGGTGATTTAGAAATCATACTGTCTTCTGCTTCCTGAGAAGCCTCTGATATAATAGCAGACTCCAGTCCTGCAAATATTTCATCTGTGAAAGATGGCTCAGAATTAATCACCAGAGGTTCTTCGCCTGTATACAGTATTTCTCCGGCTCCTGTATCTGTCTGGTCGTTCTGTTCCATGATTTTCATAATTTCAGGCGATTCCGGTATTTCAGATACTTTTCTGCTTCTTCGGGGACTTCGGTGAATTTTCTCCACCACCACTGGTTCTGAAAAAAGCTCCTGGGGCTGTTTCGTTTCTCTTTTTACAGGCATTTCCAGAACAGAAGCTGAAGAAGGCGCTTCCTGTGAATCCCATCCCACCACATTTCTGACGGGATTACTGTGAACTTCTTCATCCAAAGATGTATGGTCCGAAAAACTGTTTCCTGGCAAAACGGAATAAGATGTGGTTTTTCCCTGTTTTTCCTTTCCCCTGTCAGAAAACAGCTTCTCTTTTAATTCTCTGGAAAAGGCTTCGGTTTCCACTGGCAGCTTCAGTTCGCTGATATTATCAGAATGCTCCGGGGACACCGGAAGAATCCTGGTATCCAGAGCGACCCCTTCCACTTTCCGGTCCGTCCGTCTCCGGTTCTCTTCCTCCCGGCGCAGTTCTTTCTGTTCCCTGCGCCTTGCAGCATCCTCTCTTGCAGTATCATATACTTTCCTGCTTCCTTTTTTTACACCGCTCAGAAAAGAGCGTTCTGTAAGCAGCACCAGAGCGATAATCAGAGCAATAACATCCACAATATAAGCTCCCGGTTTGCCGATGGCAGGACAGAGCAGTACAGCCAGAAGTCCGCCCAGTGCCCCTCCGCCGCTTTTATGTTCTGCCGCATACTGGAAAGACGCACCAATCTGGTATTCACCGGATTCTCCTGCAACCAGTTCCATAAACAGGCATAAAAACAGTACAAATATCACACCTGCCGTAAGTTTTATGACAGCAATTCTGTTATTTCGGTTGGACACAAAAAAGGCTGCTCCCATAAAAAAACATACCGGGAACAGATAGGCCATCATTCCGAACAGGCCGAAACAGAAAGCGCTTACTTTTTCTCCAATGAAACCGCCGATTCCAAAATTGCTGATAAACAATATGATACAGACAGCCAACAGAACCAGAAGGACCACTTCACTTCCAAATGATACCTCCTGGCTGCTGTTTTTCTTTCCCGATGCGGTCTTTCCTCCGTCTGTTTTTCTTTTTGTCGTATTTTTTGGTTTTGACGCCATATGACTTCCTCCCAAACTGTCGTTCTTTATAGTCTATCACATCTGGAATGAAATGTCATTACCTCTTTTGTATCTGATATTCTTCATAGACTTTGTTGAGTTCTGCACATACAAGCAGAATGTATACACCAAAATAGAGCCACAGCATTAACAGAATAATGGTGGTCAGACTGCCGTACATGGAAAATCCGTTAAAATAGTCCACATACACCGAGATGCCGAAAGACAGCAGGGACCAGCCCACTGCTCCAATCAGGCTGCCTGGAAGCTGATTTTTCACTTCTGCTTTCCGGTTGGGAAGCATCTTGAACAGCATTGCAAAAAACAGCATCAGAACAGCCAGCAGAATCAGGGAGCGGAGTTTTAAAATTCCCTGCGTAATGTCTGCCACAATAGGCAGATATTTCACAATCAGATGCTGCAGGCTGTTTCCAAATACCATCAGTGTCAGTGATACTACAATGGCAACCACCAGCATTAAAGTATAAAGTATCGCACGGAGCCGCAGTAACAGCCAGTTTCTGGTTTCTTCAATATCATATACGCTGTTCAGCCCGTTGGTCAGGCACTGGAGTCCTTTGGCTGCAGACCAGACTGCCATCACTGCCGCTGCAGATACAATTCCCACAGAATTACTGTATACTTCATGGATAATTCCAATCAGAAAGGGAGCAATATAATCAGGCATCAGCCGGTTTATGGTTTCCATCACCATACTTTCTGTCACCGGCGTATACTGTATCAGGGATATGAACAGCATCACAAAGGGAATCAGGGACATAATAATAAAAAATGCCGACTGAGCCGCATATGCACTGATATTATCTTTTCTGCATTCCTCCAGAAAGGCTTTTATTCCTGCTATTATCTTCCAAAACATGTCTATTCCTCATTATATATGTTTTCTATGGTAATATCCTGATAGAACTTCATTAAAATTTCAATGTAACTCATACCTTCTTTTGCCATTCCGTTGGCACCGTTCTGGCTCATACCGATCCCATGGCCATACCCTCCTCCATACAGCGTATATCCGTCTTCGGTGGGAGTGAGGGTACAGTAAGCACTGGGCAGAAGCTGCATATCCAGGGTTTCCCCGTTCTGGTTTTTTAAATTTCCGGCGGCGGCTCCAAGTACGCAGCGTACGTTATACTCCGTCAGCAGATTTACAGTCCCTTTTTCAAAAGACACGCAAAGGGTCCGAATTCCTCCTCCGGCTCCCCGTTCTCCTACGGAAAACCCTTTTACTTTGCCGAAAGCTGCAAGATCCGAACCGGTTCCCTGAGAACCGTCCTGTTTCAGAATCTGTACATTTCCTGAACTGGCCTGAACCCGTTCTGCCACTGCCTTACTTATGGCTTCCTCACTTTTGTTTAAAGATATTTCCGCCTGCCAGCGAAAATAGGGACTGTCTTTATCGTAGGAATTCACCGCTCCGTCCCGGATAAATTCTGAAAATGCTTCCTCCCCTTCCAGAACGGGTTCACTGCCGTCTGTCAGCAGAGATATTCCCTGCAGATATCCATATTTTCCGCCTTCCTCCGTATTCCACAGGCCCATATTTCCTGTGTGACCGCAGGAAGTGGAAAAAAAGTAGGCTTCTGCAACTTCTCCCTGATATTTTATCACTTCCCCTATGGTATCGTCCACTGCAAGTTTTGTCTGTTCGTTTCCTTCCTGCTTATTATATACCTGATAACTGGTACTGTCATCCACATGAGCTCCCAGTGCGGCATAATCACCTTTCATCAGCTGAATACATGCATAACTTCTGGCACAGACTGCCTGAACGCATAATGCCTCCCGCTCATAGGAAGATGGCATTTCACTGGGTACTACTCCGTACAGATACTGTTCCAGGGACAGTTCATTGACCACTCCGTATCCTTCCGGGTATTTCCGAATTTCCATGGTTCCCTTATATCCCAGAGAAGTATAAGCTCCCGCTGTATCAGAAAAATATATATTTCCCTTTTCATCATCCAGCGCAATTTTCAGATAATCAGAATCCTTTTCAAAAAATTCTGCTGCTTTCACAGGCTGCCCGGCTTCTACCGGCTGCGTGTTCTCTCCAATAGTCAGTGTTCCATTGAAATCTGTCACAAATACCGGGTCTTCATGGTAAGGTGTTCCGCCTTCATTCAGCAGAAGAACCCGGACAATTTCAATGGAGGCGGGCTCTTTCAGAATAATACCGCACACCTGTTTTTCAGCCACCACAAAATCTGCCTGCAGATTTCCAATTACCAGCTTGGATTCATCCAGTTCTTCCACCGTACCATAAGTCTTATATATTTTCAATGCTCCGGTATGCTCCAGTGTCCCATATCCGGATATTTCAATCTGTTCTTCATTAAAACTGAGAACTTTGCCGGAAATCATATCTTCTTTTTTATAGATTGCTGTTACCCGTCCTTCTGTCCATTCCAGGTCACAGATCGTATTTGTTATTTTTTCCTTCAGTCCGGCAATGTCCAGAGAAATTTTCTGTCGTTCAAACAAAAGCTCTGCTTTTCCTTCGCTGGTGGTATGTACAAATACATTTTTCAGCATCAGAGGGCCTTTGCATTTGCTGCTGATTCCTATCATCCGGTTTTCCATAACATAGACCTGATACATGTCACAGACATGAAAATAATTAATGCCCTGGGCCACCTCATAATAGCCCTTCTGAGTCAGTCTTTTGGAACTTCCGTTTTCATTCGGTTCTTCTTTTTCATCCATGAGAAATATCAGGTTCGTTGCAGATACGCGTCCTTCCGTATCCAGCAAATCCAGTATCTGTTCGTAAACGTCGTTCCACTCGGAACGTGAGACCTGTTTCCAGAAAAATCCTTTCGGGCAGGTCACATACTCCTGAACAGAAAGCTGCTTCAACAGCTTTTCCAGCTTTCCCACAGTGAGTTTCCCATTCAGATTCTTTCCTCCGTTTATCTCTGTTATTTTATCTTTCCATTCTGCTTCTTCATAATATGTAAAACTCAGCTGAGAAGGCAGTTCCGCCATTGCCACATATTCACTGCTGTATTCCAGAATGACTCTTTCTCTGGCTGCAAACCGGATAAAAATAATTGCCAGAATCAGCATCAGCAGCGCCAGAACTGCTTTCCTGAGACTCTTTTTATTTACAGAATATCTTTTTTCCATGTAACATTTCCTGTCCCTTTTTTCATTCAAAAATAACTGCCTTCAAGCGAAAAGGCTGCCTTTCTCCAAAGCAGCCCTTCCTCTTTTGTACTTTTATCTTTCGTACCCCAGGAATCTTTTGTTATTTTCTGTCCTTCGTACTTTGTAACAGCCACTTCCGTAAAAGTGAGCACTGTTTTCTTTTGAAACTTATGCGCTTATCCGCTTTTGTAAAATTCTTTTGTACATTCAAATTTTTTTCTGAAAGTACCCCAAAATGCCGTTTCCTGCAATTTTGACTCCTAGCAAAGCCAGGTGGGTAACCGCAACCTCTCTTCTGCCTTCCGCTGCTCAATGACGGCCTGGCATCCAATTGGCAATATAAGAATCCCATAAAAGTAAATGTAGGTTCAAAATAGCAGGGTATCGAACATTCCAGGAAATACTCTCAAACCTAAACTGATTATACCTTATTATGTCCTGATTCGCAACTAAAAATTAATGTTAATTTCATGTTTCCTTCACAAAATTTTCCATGAAGTTAAATTTCAGCTCCAAATCCTTCTGTTTCTTCCGTGTCATTCCTTTCAGAATCTGCCTCCGGCTGCCCCTGTTTTTCATTTTCAAGGGGTGACCGGGAAGGATCCGCGCCTGTTGAAGAATTGTCTGGAGTCTGAATATTACCGGTTTCCTCTTCCGGCTGTTCAGGTTCAGGCTGAACTTCTCCTTCTGCTTCAGGTTCCACGCTGACTGGTGCTGCCGGAGCACCTGCCGGGTTTACAGGACTGGTTACCGTAAGTGTAAACTGTGCAGTTCCTGTCTTTGCAGGATTATTGGGATTTGCTGCAGTATATGTGATGGTATATGTTCCAGGTGCTGCAAATACTGCCATTCCTGCCCCGTTTACGATATTAAGCACCTGTCCGCTTTCATTGGTGATCTGAGCAGTTACACCGGAAACAGTCGTCTGTCCAACCAAAGCGCTGACACCTTCATAAACATTATACGGCACATTTGTTTCAACAGCTTTGAGCTTATTGGCATCAATACTGATCACAGGAATCCGGTTATCTGTTACTGTAACACGTCTTATGGCCTGTACGGCTGCCTGACTGTTAGCCGGATTTACCGCTGTATACATTACGGTGTAAATACCGGGCTGGTCAAAGGTATAGTCAGTTCCGGTAAATTCACTGGAATTTCCTGCCGGAGCAGTTACTGTCACTCTGATACCTGCCGTTACATCCTGACCGGATACCAGGGCGGCAGTCACACCTGCTCTCAGATTCAGAGCAGTTCCAATTTCCGCACTCAGGTCAGTAACTCCGGAAATTACAGGAGCGGCTGTATCAACTACGGTTACCGTCATTTCTTTTACAGCGGCGGCTTTCTTATTATTTGGATTCTTTACGGTATATCGTACCGTATAAACTCCTGTCTGAATAAATCTGTAATTTTTATACTGGCTGCTGCTCAGTTTCTTAAACTTCTCTTTGTTCGGCGCCTTGATTCTGACTTCAATCTTTGAAGTCATATTCTTGCCGGACACCAGTTTCGCCCTGATGCCGGATTTCAGATTCAGCACAGAACCGTATTCTATTGTCTTCTGTGAAGAAATACCGCTGAATTTCGGTTTCTTTGTGTCTCTTACCTTAACTGTGGAAGTTACTTTCGTCACCTGTTTGTTATCCGGGTGGGTTACATAGTAATTAATCTTGTAGGTTCCCAGCTTCGTCAGCTTCAGGGTACTCTTCTTATACGTCTTCTCTTTTTTGCTTCCCGGATAAATAACTTTAATTTTAATCTGTTTGGTCAGATTCTTACCGGATGCAGTGGATGCTTTTATATTTTTCTTTAATTTAAGTGTTGATTTATACTCTTTGGTCTGATTTTTCTTCACGCCGGTGATTTTGGCCTTTCCGGTATCAGCAACGGTATATACCACATCTGCATAGGCAGTTCTTCCCAGAGCGTCCGTAATTCGATAGGTGATTTTATAATCGCCCAGTTTTTTTGTATTTACTTTTCCGGCATAGGCCAGATTGCCGCTGATATCATTTCCAAGGGAATCTCTTGCCACAATTCCTGTCAGAGGATTGAAATCACTCCCATAGGACACTGTTCTGGAGGCCCCGCTGGTATCAATGGAAGGCATTGCCGAACTGTAAGGATTGCCTGACATGGGATCTGTGGGATCCCAGCCTGTTCCGGTATTTGGTACTTTAATGGATGCCGGCTTCCCAAGGGGGTCATTGGCAGAAGAACCATAGATTATCCTGACTTCTGTTCCCAGCGGGCAGTTATCATAAATCCATTTTGCATCTGCTACTGTCAGACGAACACACCCGTGGGATGCTGTGGAACCCAGTTTATTGTACTGTACATAAGACTGGGATGCATAATCTCCATTCCGGTAATACCATACGGAATGGAACAGAATACCGTTCACTATACGGGTACAATACTGTCCGTAAGAAGGTCCGTCCAGTTCATGCCATCTGTACTTATTAGGAGTATAAAAGGTTCCAAGGGGCGTTGCAGTTCCAACGGAACATATAAATGCCCGCTCTGCTGTTCCGTCTTTTCGATAAACGGTTACCACATTTGTTCCTTTATTCACCTGTAATATGTAATTTCCTGCTCCTGCTGCCTGTACCTCACCGGTATTCACAGTAAAAAGAGAAGCGGCCAGCAGAAAGCAAAGCATAAGCGAAATGATTCTCTTACTTTTTTTCATTCTTAATCTCCAACACATTTCTGAATCGTTACATTTTCTTTACAGTTTACATACATTTCTTCTAATACACATTCTCCCACAGGATATAAATATCCTGTGGGAGTTATAAAAACATCCTGATTTTTATAAAGTATTTGCCTCATCTACCACTTTCTTAATTGCGGCAGCAGCATCTTCCGGCAGTTTGTTAAATCCGCCTTCTGCTTCATCAAGGTTTGTCACATAATTCAGTCTGTCCTGCATACGTGCTTTCAGCTGCTCAATATACTCTTTGTCAGACAGATCCGGAACAAATCCTTCCCATTCGAAGATTTCAATATCGGAGAACGGTCCCCAGGGTTTGAAATCTGCTTTTTTCTCAACGATAGCTTCCAGAACGCCCAGAGTATCCTTCGGCTGAACTTTCTTGCCCATAAATTCACCGGTATTGATGATATAGCAGTCTACGTTCTTGGTTTCCACCAGAGATTTGAATTTCTCATAATCATTCACCAGCGGATAAGTACGGAACGGATTTGCATAAGGCTCCACAACCAGTGCGTTGGGATCTACACCTGCTGCAAGTCTTTCAGCGGTGGAACGTTTGGTTGCAAGGGTTGCACCCATAACAGAAGCAAGGGAAGCTCCTTTTAATTTTACTACCGGCGGAATGGTGGGGTCTTTCATAATCCAGAAAATGGCATTTACCGGAGCTTCAATCTTATCCACACGGTTTGGTGACCATAATTTGGACTTGATAGCACGTCCGTTACCGTTACGCACATCTTCTGTTACCAGAACTACCTTTCCATCCTCATCCAGAGTTGCGGAACAGTTCTGAGCTGTCAGAAGGAATTTATTGTCCTCACATGCAGTCGGATAATCTGCAGTCTTATCAAAGTAAGTAGGCTCTAATGCCACGGAAGAACATGTCTCTGCATTGATAATAAATGCATCGTCGTGAAGCACTTTGATGGACGGATATTTATTGTTATGTTTTGCATGTGTCAGAGTAGACTTACCGGATCCGGATAATCCGAATACAGCAGCAACATATTTGGAACCGTCTTCCAGAGTGTATTCTTTCTGTCCGCCATGGCAGGAAGCATAACCGTTTCTGTTAGCAAGTGCCCATGCCAGAGTCAGAGTTCCTTTTTTATGTTCTCCGAAATATCTCATACCAAGAATTCCTGCACAGTTGGTATCTGTATTGAAATAGCACAGGCAGTTCGGGTCTGAAATGTCGGTCTTGTCTGTTCCAACCCACTGAGGATCAGAGAAAATGTAAATATCCGGCTCATTTTCATACAGTTTGGATGATTTGTACATCTTAACATAATTGTCAGACATGTACTGGAAGTTCAGCATCCAGGAGTAAAGGAGGTTCTCTTCTCCTTCCGGAATCAGCAGATGTGCTTTTACCATAAATTCCGGATCAAGACCGATATATACTTCTGCATGATACATGGTTTTCCATCTGGTATCATAAACTGCATCCATCAGAATCTTATCCAGTTCTGCGGTATTAACACCCGGTTTTCCGGTGATTCTTCTTGCAGGCGCATAACGTCCTGTGATAGAACCGTCATTAAGCAGCAATACTTTTGCATCCGGCTCCAGACCAAATTCCTCGCCTCTGTATACAGGCATGTCTGTTACAACAGTTCCCGGAGAATTCTTTGCAAGTTCATATGCTTCTTTCAGGGTATTTACCTTCACTACATTGTTACCGTAAAAAGCGGCTTCAATAATAGAACGGGTCTTGGAAAAACCAACTTTATTGGGCCCGATCTCTGTTCTTGGATAATATGCCTTTGTTGCCATTGTTTCATTTCCTCCTTAAATTTAAACTTCACTACTATATAGCATATCCTTTTGTCAATTCCCTGTCAATCTTTTTTTGTCTTTCTGTGTAAAAAAATGTTGTTTACATTGGGGTTCCTTTCCCGTTCCGTTTCACAGACAGGCAAAGTCTCAGCTTCTGCTGTCAGAATCTGCCCGGCTTCAGGTTTTCCTTCCGAAAAGGACCTGGAAGCAGTTCTCCCAGGGTCATGACACGGTAATCTTCCTGGTCATTGGCCAGAATTACCGAAAATGTGTCAAAATCGCAGAATTCTGCCAGTACCTGTCTGCAGATTCCGCAGGGGGCCAGATAATCATAATTGTCCCCGGTGATAACTATGGCCTCAAATTCCCGCTCACCTTCGGATACCGCTTTGAATACGGCAGTGCGTTCCGCACAGTTTGTAGCTGAAAAACTTACATTTTCAATATTGCAGCCTGTAAAGATCCTGCCGCTTTTTGTCAGAAGTGCAGCTCCCACACGGAATTTTGAGTAGGGCGCATAGGCAGATTCCTTTGCTGCGACTGCCTGAATAATCAGTTCCCGATACTCCATTCTGCTCTCCTTTCCGTCCATGCCGGACTATCCCTATTCTAAACTATTTTTACCGTAAAATCCATAAAAAAAATCGCAAAAATAAATAAATTTTTTAAATAAACTATGAATTTTTCGTAAATTACAGGATTTTTCTTGTCTCAATACAAAAATATATGATATGATAATAAAATACTTTTTAACAAACCATTTAAAGGGGGCTTTTATGAACACAAACAATTTTTGCGAAATCACACCGGAAATCGCCCGTCTGGCAGAATTAAGTCAGCAGGCCGCCACCATCAATCCGGATCTTTTTTCAGAATATGACGTAAAGAGAGGTCTGCGGGATTTAAACGGAAAAGGTGTTCTGGTAGGACTTACGGAAATTTCAGACGTATGTTCCACCAGAATGGAAAACGGGAAATCTGTTCCTGCACCTGGAGAACTGTATTATCGCGGATATAATGTGAAGGACATTATCCGGGGCCTTTCTGACAACGCTCATTTCGGTTTTGAGGAAAGTACATATCTCCTTTTGTTCGGAAAACTTCCGTCTCAGCAGGAACTGACAGATTTCTGCACATTGCTTGCAACATACCGTTCTCTTCCCACCAGTTTTGTCAGAGACATTATTATGAAAGCTCCCAGCCAGGATATGATGAATACTCTTGCCCGAAGCGTCCTGACTCTGTATTCCTATGATGACAGGGCAGATGACATCTCAATTCCCAATGTTCTGCGCCAGTGTCTGGAACTGATCAGTCTGTTCCCGCTCCTTTCCGTGTACGGATATCAGGCCTATCGCCACTATCACGACGGTGCCAGCCTTTTCATTCATACACCGGGACCGGAGCTGTCCACAGCGGAAACCATTCTGCATATTCTGCGGCCGGACAGTAACTATACGCCCCTGGAGGCAAAACTTCTGGATATTTCACTGATTCTTCATATGGAACATGGCGGCGGAAACAATTCCACGTTTACCACCCATCTGGTATCTTCCTCAGGTACGGATACCTATTCTGCCATTGCTGCTTCTCTTGGTTCTCTGAAAGGCCCAAAACACGGAGGTGCCAATATCAAGGTGGTAAAAATGTTTGAAGATATGAAAGAACATATTCATGACTGGAATGATGAAGAAGAAATCGGCGCTTATCTGACAGCACTCCTTCACAAAGAAGCATTTGACCGTGCGGGCCTGATTTATGGTATGGGCCATGCGGTATATTCTCTGTCAGATCCCCGTGCGGAACTGTTCCGTACTTTTGTGGAACGTCTTTCCAGAGAAAAGGGACGGGAGGAAGAATTTGCCCTTTACTCTACCGTGGAACGTCTGGCTCCCCGGATCATTGCAAGAGAACGGAAAATATACAAAGGGGTGAGCCCCAATGTGGACTTTTTCTCCGGATTTGCTTACAGTATGCTGAATCTTCCTCTGGAACTCTACACCCCTATTTTTGCCATCGCAAGAATTTCCGGCTGGAGCGCCCACCGTCTGGAAGAACTGAATTACAATGGTAAAATCATGCGTCCTGCCTATAAAAACGTACAGGAACACCGGGATTACATTCCCATAAAGGAACGCTGATTACCAGAATCTGCGTTTTGCCCGGTTTATGGAAATATAAAACCAGATACATACTGTCAGAAACAGCAGAATCATGGCACGCATTACAGCGGGAACAGGTGTTACACAGTCATTTACGAATCCTGCAAGACCAAACAGTGACGCCATTGCCCCCATAACGATGGTTCTTCCGTAAATGTAATCTATGTATCCCTTTTCGTCCCGAATGGCGGAAACAGCCGTTCCGCCGGTAAACCAGCTGCTGAGTTTCCCTGTCTGTTTCATATTGACAGCAGAATAAACCGTATAAACTCCATAAATGAAAATGACTGCATCAAATAGTACCAACATGGTATAATTCCTTTCTTTATTGTTGCTTTTCCCTTTTTATCAGTATATAATGGTAATAATAAAATATTATATACGCTGTCGAAAAGGATTGCAAACGGTATTTATTAAAAGAAAAGATTGAAACTTACCATCAGTTGGTGTAGAATCATAATATATAAATCAATCAGCAAGGAGCGATTCGAATGGAAAATGTAAAAATATTAATCTGCGATGATTCCGTTCTGGCACGAAAACAGTTAAAGGATATCATCAAAAAATGCGGCTATGACAATTTTATAGAGGCTTCTAACGGACAGGAGGCATTTGACCGGTATAAGGAAGAACAGCCGGATCTGGCATTTCTGGATATTGTTATGCCTGTAAAAGACGGCGTGGAAGCGATTCGCGACATTCGCGGTTTTGATCCCAAAGCCTATATTGTGGTTGTTTCCTCTGTGGGTACTCAGACCCAGCTGAAAAATGCTATTTTAGAAGGAGCACGTGATTTTGTACAGAAGCCTTTCTCTTCTTCTGCAATTGCAGAAATTTTAAAAGGGCGTTTTGAAGGGAGATAAGAGTTATGCATACGCAGTTTTTTGGTAATTTTTTGCTTAATAAAGGGGTTATCACTCCTGAACAGCTGATAGAGGCTTTGAAAATTCAGTCCTCTACTCACAAAAAATTCGGTACACTGGCAATTCATTCCGGATATATGTCAGCAAGTGAAGTCGCAGACGTCTATATTACACAGACCCATTACGATAAACGTTTTGGAGAACTTGCCATGGAACTGGGTTATCTTACTCCGGAACAGGTGGACAAACTGCTGACCATTCAACTCCCGAACTATATGTTGCTGGGACAGATTCTGGTAGATCAGAAAATCCTGACACATATTGAACTGGAAAATCTGATTACAGAGTATAAATCTGAATATGAAATTTATGAACTGGATATGATGGAAGAACAGAAAAACCTGGTGGATAAACTTCTTTCCAGCCTTTATCTTCCTGAGGAGCTGCCAAACACACAGAATATTATTTCTTATCTTACGCTCCTTTTTAATAATCTGGTACGCTTTATCGGGGAAGATTTCACACCTTTGAATATTATGACTTTACCTGAAGTTCCCACCAGCTTCTGTGTTTCACAGATGGTAGACGGTTCATTTGCTTTTATGTCTGCACTGGACATGGACACAGAAACGTCAATCGCTTTTGCCAGCAGATATGTGGACGAAGAATTTGAAGAATTCGACGAATATGTCAGTGCTTCCATGGAAGATTTTCTGAATTTACATAACGGTCTTTTTTCTGTAAATATGTCAAACGATTATACACTGGAATTACATTTACAGCCCCCTGCTGCTCATGAGAATACGGTGCTGGCAACAGAATCTCCCTGTTATCTGCTTCCGATAATTTATTCCTTTGGAACTGTTAATTTTATTTTCTCTATAACATCATAAAATTACACAAAAAAGAATCCTGCACTGCAGGATTCTTTTTTGTGTATGGAAAAATCTTTCAGCTGAAAGATTTTCCTGTGGCATAAAACAGCCCATACGAATCTCACAGAGATGGTATAAATTATTTTACAACCGGCCCCCTGGGCAAATTATATATTCAGGAATTTTTTTACCACGGACTGCATTTCTTCCACTTCACAGACTGTTTTATGTCTGACCGGGGCTGTCCGGATATCCTCAATGGCCTGAGGTACCTTTACTCCGGATATTGTTTCCAGTTCATCAATTAATTCAAAATCCGGCCTGTTTTCATATTTTCTGTCAATGGCTGTCATAACGCTTCTGGCAAATTTATAGGGGCTTGCAGTGGAAGCAATTACTGCCTTTGTGTCATCTCCTGTTTCTGATTTATATTTCTGATATACGGCCGCTGCCACCGCCGTATGGGTATCAATGATATATCCTGTTTCCTGATAAATTTCCCGAATTACTGCTGCTGTCTCCGGCTCACTGGCATAATTTCCGTAAAATACAGAAAGCCTTTCCTTCATTTCCTCTGTTATCTCATATGTTCCGGATTCCTGCAGTTCTTTCATCAGGGAAGAGTTTTTTTCTGCATCATTCCCTGCAATACGATAAATCAGACGCTCCAGATTACTGGATATCAGGATATCCATGGAAGGAGAAGAAGTCAGGATAAATTCCCGATTTCTGTCATATGTACCGGTACGGAAAAAATCGTACAATACTTTATTTTCATTGGAAGCACAAATCAGCTTTCCAACAGGGAGCCCCATATTTTTTGCATAGAATGCCGCCAGAATATTTCCAAAATTTCCGGTGGGAACCACCACGTTCATACTCTCTCCGTTTTTAATTTCTCCTGATTTTATCATTCTGGCACAGGCATACACATAGTAAACAATCTGTGGCACCAGCCGCCCGATATTGATGGAATTGGCAGAAGAAAACTGATATCCGGATTCTTTCATGAGTTTTCCCAGCTCTTTATCAGAAAACATCTGTTTCACGCCGGTCTGGGCCTGGTCAAAGTTCCCATTAATGCCAACTACCAGGGTGTTATCCCCTTTCTGAGTCACCATCTGTTTCTGCTGTACCGGACTGACGCCGTCTTTGGGATAAAATACAATGATTTTTGTTCCTTCTACATCTGCAAATCCGGCCAGAGCCGCTTTTCCTGTATCGCCGGAAGTTGCGGTCAGAATCACAATATCATTTTTCACCTGATTCTTTCTGGCTGATGTTATCATCAGATGGGGCAGAATGGAAAGAGCCATATCTTTAAAAGCAATGGTGGCTCCGTGGAACAATTCCAGATAGTTTACATCCTGAGCTTTTACCAGCGGTGCAATTTCTTCTGTGTCAAACTTCTCATCATAGGCGTTTCTGATACAGGTTTTCAGTTCTTCTTCCGTAAAATCTGTCAGAAACAGCTTCATCACTTCATATGCAGTCTCCTGATAAGTCATCTCTGCCAGTTTTTCCACCGGTATATCCAATACCGGAATCTGCTCCGGAACAAACAGTCCTCCATCTTCTGCCAACCCTTTTAAAATCGCCTGAGAAGGGGATGCTTTTTCATTGTCATTTCTTGTACTTACATATAACATATTCTGTTCCATCCTTTATCATTATTGATTGTCATTAACAGTTCAGGGGTGCCCCGGCAATTCTCCGGGACACCCCTCATTATAAAAGTTTTCCTCTGCTCTGTCAATCTCTGCCTGAAAGTTCAGGGAAGTGTATAAAATTCATGTCCGCCATACTGAAACAGCCAGGTCAGATTGTTGTCAAACCAGGCCATATCGTAAGGATTGGCTTTCCTGCGGGCAGAAAAAAACAATGCTCCCTGGGAAAAATCTTCTCCGTATATGGCTTTGTCCACAGCATCCACCGTTGTCTGGGTCACTTCCACGGAATAGTATCTTCCGTCAGCAGTAGGCGCAAACTGAGGACTGCCGCCGCTTCGCTCAAAAATCACTTCATAGACAGATGATTCAAATTCTTCTGCAAGAACCCGGTTCAGAATTACTTCTGCCACCAGAATTCTTCCCTGTTCATCTTCTCCTCCTGCCTCTGCCTGTACAATGCGAAGGAGGGCGTCATAGTCCTCTTCTGTAAGAATAATATCTCCATAGGGATTCACCGGAACCTGCTGTACTTCATTGTGAACCGGCTGAATACTGGCACATACAGCCACTACTTCCCGTTTTTCAATACGGGCCTTCTGTGCCTCCTTTATTTTGCTTTGTTCTGATTCCATTGCCTGTTTACAGGAAGCCGCAAAATTTCCTGCTGTCACAGGCTCTGCTCCTTTGGAGTTTCCATTTCCTGCAGGCACCCCGGTCTCTTCTGTATTTTCAGTCTGCAGCAGAAGTTCCGGTTCCTGAAAATTTTCTGTCTGAATCTCCTCTTCGGGCCCCTTCATACTGCTGCATTCCACTGCACTCCTGCTTTTTCCTGCACCGCCAAATCCATGGGCATTCAGAGAAATCATTGCAAATACCGAAAATCCGGAAACAAGAACTGCACAATTCCGATAGGACTTTTTGGATATATTTCGAATACAACAATATACGTTCTTTAGTAAGTTTTGAATTGTCAACATAATCGTTCCTCTTTTCCATTTGACTTTTCCATAATTTACCATATCTTTTCCAGTATCCCAAAAACTTGCGTTTCTGCATTTTTGTGATATACTTATTTTGTATTTTTTTACCGAAAAAATACATGGAAATATGATTTATGGAGGGTATTATGCTGCCAGGTGTTTATATTGCTTACAAAAAAAACGGAACTGCTTACTATCGCGCCAGTATCACTTATCATGGTAAGCATATATCTCTGGGCAGCTTTGATACCGAGGAGAAAGCTAATCTTGCCTACTGTGAAGCCTCCGAGCTTCTTCAGGACACTTCTGTCTCCTTTGAAGACGCCTTCTCACTACCAACTATTTTAAGTTTTGGTAAAGTGATTTCTTTGTTGAATTTTCGGGATAATCTCATTTATTTTAAAAATCCTATTTATTTGAGGAATAATTATTTTATTTACTATATTTCCAGAAGGGACGAATTAAAATTTGATATTGATGATTTGTTTTACTATTCCAGTCATAAAATCATGCGCCGGCAGGGCCATCTTTTTGTGAGCGACTATGGAATGCAGGTTAATATTCTTTCCCGATACGGCATTAAAAATTATGCCGTGGCCGGACGGGATTATTATTTTGCCAATGAAGATGCCACAGATTACCGCTATTCCAATATTATTGTAGTTAATAAATATTATGGTGTGACAAGAATTGCCACATCCGGTGAAGAATGTTATAAAGTACAGATACATATCAATGGAAATTATATGGTAGGAATCTACCACAAGGAAGAAGAGGCTGCAATTGCTTACAATAAAGCTGCAGATCTGGCAAAAAAATACGGAATCTCCAAAAATTTCCAGACCAATTATCTGGAGCATTACTCTCCCCGTGAATATGCTGAAATTTACAGTCAGACAAAAATTTCTGAAAAATATATACAATATCTGGAACAAAATGTGCAATCCCCCGGATTTTAAGGAATTGCACACTTTGACGCGCCAGTGCACTTATGCAGTTATGTTCTGCCTGTGCCTGGCATATTTATTTTTATGCTTTCTGATTGATATAGTTAATCAGCCCTTCCGCTTTGATAATCTTCTGCATAAATTCAGGAAAAGCCTGCCCCTGGAAGGTAGTCCCTTTTGTCTTGTTGGTGATGATTCCGCTGTCAAAATCAACCTCCACCTTATCTCCGGCTTCAATTCCCTTCGCTGCCTGCGGACATTCAATAATAGGCAGGCCGATATTGATGGCATTCCGATAAAAGATCCTTGCAAATGTCTCTGCAATTACGCAGCTCACACCTGCTGCTTTGATGGCAATGGGGGCATGTTCTCTGGAGGAACCGCATCCGAAATTCTTATCTGCCACAATCAGGTCCCCTGCCTGTACTCTGTTTACAAAGTCTTTGTCAATATCTTCCATACAGTGTGTGGCCAGTTCCTTGGGGTCTGAAGAATTCAGGTATCTTGCCGGAATAATCACGTCTGTATCCACATTGTCTCCATATTTAAATACTGTTCCACTGGCTTTCATTTTATTTTCCCTCCTGTTCCTCTGGTGCCGAAATTTTACCGGTCACTGCACTGGCTGCAGCTACTGCCGGACTTGCAAGGTATATTTCTGATTCCACATGTCCCATACGTCCCACAAAATTGCGGTTTGTGGTGGATACACAGCGCTCTCCTTCTGCCAGAATACCCATGTACCCTCCCAGACACGGACCGCAGGTTGGTGTGCTTACAATTGCTCCTGCCTCTATAAAAGCCTTAAGGAGCCCTTCTTCCATTGCTTTCAGATAAATCTGCTGGGTGGCCGGAATTACAATACAGCGCACTCCCTTTGCCACTTTCTTTCCCTTTAATATTTCTGCTGCTGTGCGCAGGTCATCAAGGCGCCCGTTGGTACAGGATCCGATTACTACCTGGTCAATGGCTATTTCACCAACCTGGTCAATGGTCTTTGTATTCTCCGGTAAATGGGGAAATGCCACGGTAGGTTTAAGAGTGCTTAAATCAATGGTATATTCTTCTTCATATTCCGCATCTTCATCTGCCTCATATATCTTAAATTCCCGGTCAGAATGTTCTTTCATATATTGAATTGCTTTCTCATCCACAGGGAAAATACCATTCTTTCCGCCTGCTTCAATAGCCATATTTGCAATGGTAAAGCGGTCATCCATGGACAGACTGCTGATGCCTTCCCCTGTAAATTCCATGGATTTATACAATGCTCCATCCACGCCAATCATTCCGATGATATGCAATATCACATCTTTTCCGCTGACCCATCGGGACAGTTTTCCTGTAAGATTAAACCTGATGGCGGAAGGGACCTTGAACCATGCTTTTCCGGTGGCCATTCCTGCCGCCATATCTGTACTTCCCACTCCTGTGGAAAAAGCGCCCAATGCTCCATATGTACAGGTGTGAGAATCTGCACCGATAATCACATCTCCTGCCACAGTAAGCCCCTGTTCCGGAAGAAGGGCATGTTCAATCCCCATTTCTCCCACGTCAAAATAATTGGTAATTTCATGTCTGCAGGCAAATTCCCGGACACATTTACAGTGCTGCGCAGATTTTATATCCTTATTGGGCACAAAATGGTCCATAACCAGAGCAATTTTGTCTTTATGAAATACACCTTCCGTTGTAAACTTATCCATTTCGTGAATCGCAACCGGTGCAGTAATGTCATTCCCCAACACCAGATCCAGATTCGCTTCTATCAGCTGTCCGGCCTTTACTTCCGGAAGGCCTGCTGCTGCCGCAAGAATTTTCTGTGTCATCGTCATTCCCATGTTTCAATCCTCCTGTTCCTTTCTTTCTGCTTGCTATTTTAACATATTCCATAGTATAATAGAAATACATATTAAGTATAATCATTATAATGTACAGTTATAGTACCATTTCCTGAAAGAACAGGCAGACACATTCACTTTGTTTACGTTATGTCAGAATATACACAGTGTAGGAAAGCCCTTGCAGCAGAAAAAAGAAAGGACTGATAATTATGGAACAGAATCTTTCATCTTATCGTATTTTTTATGCAGTTGCCAATACTGGAAATATTTCCAAAGCGGCAAAAGAACTGTATATCAGTCAGCCGGCCATCAGCAAGTCTGTCCAGAAACTGGAGGAAAATATCGGGGTGAAACTGTTTGAGCGCAGCTCCAGAGGAGTTGTCCTGACTTCAGAGGGAGAACTTTTGTATACCCATGTAAAATCTGCTTTTGAAACCCTTACCCTCGGAGAAGATAAGCTGCGCCGCTCCATTGCTCTTGGAGTGGGAAATCTGGCTATTGGGGTGAGTTCTACCCTCTGTAAATATATTCTGCTTCCCTGCCTTAAGGAATTTATAAAAAAATATCCTCATATCAATATTTCCATTACCTGCCATTCCACCAACCAGACGCTGAAACTTCTGGAAGACGGAAAACTGGACATCGGCCTTGTCGGTAAACCGGAACTTCTGAAAAATATGGATTTCTATCCAATCCGGGAGATTGAAGACATTTTTGTAGCCACCAGAGATTATCTGCACAACCTTAAAATCCGAGGTGTGGAAAGATCTTTTCTTCTGCAGAGTTCCACCCTTCTCCTTCTGGACCGTGAAAATATGACACGCCAATATATTGATAATTATTTTCAGACCAGTCATTTGCCAGTTCAGGATATTATTGAAGTCTCCAATATGGATCTCCTGATTGAAATGTCAAAAATCAGTCTTGGTATAGGCTGTGTCATCCGGGACTTTGTACAAAACGAACTGAAAACCGGAACTCTTCTGGAAATTCCCTGTGGTTCTTCCATTCCCAAACGGTACATAGGTTTTGCCTACAGAAAAGATACTCGAATTTCGAAATCTCTGGAACACTTTATTGACTTTTATGAAGAATATTATTCAGAATTCGATTTTCCACTTCCATAAACTCACGTTCTCTGTGAATTCTATTGGGAGTTCAGTATACTGGAAAAATCTGCTGACTGCCAGCGTATCAGACTATGTGGTTATTTCGGGAATATGAACGGTTGATTTTCTGATAATATTACTTAGAGTTGCTTTATGGAATTAAAAATCTCTGTATCGTTTTGCTGTGGTCTTTTACCACACTTTTCAATACCTCTATGTCAGCCTGCATCTGTTCTGTCTGTACAATACCGTCTCTGTAACGATAAAAAGTGGAAATATAGCATTCTTCGATATTCTGCAGACGTGGTGAAAGGTCATTCTCCATTTTCAGGTTTAAAATCCGGATGCCCTTTTTCAGAATCCGGGATTCCGTATTCAGCGTTTCCACGTCTTCCTTCAGTGTACCTACATCCTCTTTTAATGTATCTACGTCTTCTTTTAATGTGTTCACGTCTCCTTTTAATGTATCCACATCTTTTCTCAGTTCTTTCACTTCTGTTTTCAGTGTTCCTACATCTTCTTTTAATATATCTACGTCTTTTCTTAATCCACTCACTTCCTCTTTTAAAATCCCAATATCACTTTTTATCGGTGACAGCTTACTGTCCATCATATCAGACAGTGATGATAACAATTCATGATCTGTCATATTATTTTCCCCTTTCTGCGTATGTTAAATTTTCCTGACTATAACACAAAAAAAGAAAATAATCCATGCACAAATATGTAGAAAATTTTGGTGAATTTTTCTTTAAAAACCCTGCATGCCCTGTATTCTCTCTGTTTTTTATGTCAAAAACACCGCTGACAAAATTTCACTGTCAACGGTGTTTATCCGAAACATATATGTTCTTCTGATTAATTATTTATCAGTTTGTCATCTTCATTGTTCCAGCTGTAAAGTTTGCGCACCTCTTTGCCTACTTCCTCAGCGGGATGTTCTGCTGCCAGTTTACGCATTGCCTTAAAGTGAACCTGACGTCCTGCCGGAGACATATCAAGTAAGAAATCTTTGGCAAAAGTTCCATCCTGAATATCTGACAGAATTTTCTTCATTGCCTTTTTGGTATCTTCCGTGATAATCTTTGGCCCTGTGATATAATCGCCGTATTCTGCAGTATTGGAGATGGAATACCTCATGCCTTCAAATCCGGACTGGTAAATCAAATCTACAATCAGCTTCATTTCATGAATACACTCAAAATATGCATTTCTTGCATCATATCCTGCTTCTACCAGTGTTTCAAAACCAGCCTGCATCAGTGCACATACGCCGCCGCACAGCACAGCCTGTTCACCAAACAGGTCTGTTTCTGTTTCCGTACGGAAAGTTGTCTCAAGAACTCCGGCTCTTGCCCCGCCGATTCCCAGTGCATATGCCAGCGCAAGATCCTGTGCTTTTCCGGTAGCATCCTGCTCCACCGCTACAAGACAGGGAACTCCTTTTCCTTCCTGATACTCACTTCTTACGGTATGTCCGGGCCCTTTCGGAGCAACCATGGTAACATCCACATCTTTCGGAGGTACAATTGCTCCGAAATGAATATTGAATCCATGGGCGAACATCAGCATATTGCCTGCCTCCAGGTTGGGCTCAATATCTCTCTTATACATATCTGCCTGCAGCTCATCATTAATAAGAATCATAATAATATCTGCTTTTTTTGCGGCTTTGTCTGCGGTAAATACTTCAAATCCCTGTGCTTCTGCCTTTGCCCAGGATTTGCTTCCCTCATACAGACCGATAATTACGTTGCATCCGGATTCTTTTAAATTTAATGCATGGGCATGTCCCTGGCTGCCATACCCGATAATTGCAATGGTCTTTCCTTCCAGTAAAGAAAGGTTACAGTCTTCCTGATAAAATATTTTTGCCATTTTCTCATCCTCCTGAAATAATTTATAATATCGCATTTGCTCCATACACTGTATGTTGCAGATGCAAATAATACCTGCTCTGCTGAATCAGTCAAACATTTTAACGTCTGAGGAACCTCTTGTCAGCCCCGTGATTCCTGTTCTGGCCAGTTCCAGAATTTCATATCCTTCCAGCAGTTCCAGAAAGGCTTCCAGTTTGCTCTGGCTGCCAATCAGTTCAATCATCATGGAGTCATTGGTTACGTCCACGATTTTCGTCTTGAATATTTCTGCCAGGGAAATAACTGCCTGTCGTTCCGTACTTTTTACACGGATTTTAATCAGAATCAGTTCCCGGCATACGGAACTTCCGCTTTCCAGTTTTTTAATATCCACCACATCTTCCAGTTTTGCCAGCTGTTTTTCAATCTGCTCCAGTATCAGCTCATCACCGCTGGAAACAATAGTAATTCTGGTAAATCTTGGATCTGCCGTTACGCCGGCAGATATGCTGTCTATATTATAACCTCTCCGGCTGAACAGACCGGATACATGGCTGAGTACATTGGGTGTATTCTCAACCAGAATTGATAATGCCTGTGTTTCCATGTATAAAACCTGCCTTTTCCTTTCTGTCTCTGATTCACAGATACTTTTCGGTGATTTATTTCACCTGCGCGATTACTAATAAGTTTAGCATATTAAACAGGTTTGTCAATAGATTCCTCTCGTTGTTTTCCCGACAGCCATACGAATTATTTTTGATATATATTCCTTCAGGTTATATCTGTATGGTTTTTCATAACCAGATAATTACCCATATTCCGCTGTCATGGAATGTGCAACCTGGTATCTTTAATATTCAGGGACGATTCCAGTGCTCGTCAATTCCATGAGCTTTCCACTGGTTGTCCTCTTCCAGATATCCCTCTACGGCCAGATACTGAAATCTGCTGACGGTTTTCAGTGCATCATAAATATAGCGAAGAGGAATTCTGGAACGATTATTCTCAGGATTTCCCGGCTCCGCCAGAAACACGGTATCATCTTCTTCCTGATACAGCCAGATATTCACATAGTGTCCGGGCGTATCCTGCCAGTAAGTGTCATCCTCTGCACTGCTGATCAGCACAACTGCTGATTTTGATGATTTCATCTGTTCCTGAAATGCTTCATACGTCTCAGGCTTCCGATACAGCCTGCAGCTCACCCCGCATTCTCTCAGGACATTCCGCATTTCCTTCCAGTCTATGGCTCCATATCTTCCGTCCGGTGCATAGTCAGAGGATGAGACCGCATATTCAAACATGTCCAGAGGAGAAATCTCATAAGGAGATAACGTATTATAAATGTTGGCCATACAGCACAGGCCGCATCCGAATCCTCCAAAAGGATTTCCTTCCACCGTATACTGGCACCATTCACCTGACCAGGGAATGCCTTCACTCCAGGATTTTGGCCCCTGCAGAAAAGTATGGACATTTGGCTCCTGAATGGTAAATGCCCGAATCATTGCCTGCCTGTCTTCTTCAGATAAATTCTGTTCCAGCCATCTGGCTGAACCGGCATACAGGCTTTTTTTATTTGTATAAACATTTACCGTTTCTTCCACCTCTGACTGCTTTTTTTCATTTTTCAGCCAGATTACTGAAAGAATGAGAAGAAACACCAACAGCAATAATCCCAATACAGGCAGATACTTTTTTATACTCTTGTTCATCTTGTGTCCCTTAACAGCAATCCCAGTTATACAGGATTTTGCTGAAATCTTTCTTTCTCAAATCTTCCCGATTAATGAAGAAATTTGCCACTCCTGCATCTCCCCACATAATATAATCCTCACCTTCTCCATAATCAGAGTCCATCTGAAACAGCAGAGTATCGTAATATCGGTATTTTTCCTCATACTCTCTTGGGTCTGTCTGTGTAAAGTAAGGATATCCCAGAAGCCAGTGATTTGCATTTGAAAATTCTTCTATCCTGTCCAGGGCATCGTCGTCCAGAATCTGGTACAGAGACTGTCCTTCAAACTGTTTCCCATATTTTTTCTGTACAACTTCCTGAAAAAACGTATGGAACCGGTAATCGCTTTCCCCCATGCATACCTGTTCTCCGGTTATTTTTAAAGCTGCTTCTGTCCAGATGGGAGAATATTCATCCAAATCATCATCCGTACATGAAGGAACGCCCATGTCCCTGAGCTGCTCTTCTGTGGCAGGTTCCTTTATGGTCTCATGATAAATTACCCGGAAATTTTTCTGGACATCCTGTTCGTCAAAATCCATTCCATACACATCATCCAATGCTATAAAAAACTGCAGCATTCCTGTTTCCGGAAGCAGTTCATCCCGCTCCGTATTCCCATACATCTGCTCCAGATTAATCTGAGCAAGAAGCATCAGTTTCCTGCCTTCGCTGTCTGTGGGATATTCTTTTTCCATATCCCAATAAGGCAGACCTCCAAACTTGCTGTCGCATAACTCCGGTTTCTTTTCAGGGTCAATAACCAGCGAATATGCGTATGTGCCGGTTCTTTTTTTTATTTCTTCCAGAATTTCTCTGGCTTCTTCCCAGTTCATACTGTTTCCCTCCATCAGTTTCAGGAAATATTTTAAATGAAACGCTGTCGACCAGACTATCGACAACCGTTAATGACATTTTCATTCTATCACAGGGAAAGGGCCTTGTAAAGCTGTCTTAACCTGAAAGCTGACAGGTCCTGCGCAGTTCAATGATTCGCAATACATCATGATACATATCGTCCATATCTTCCAGTTCTACCATAAGCCATTTCTGCCCATTTCCTTCTCTGGTATTAAAATATATTTCTTTTAATTCAGAAGTGCATTCCGGAAGGATTGCTTCAAACGGTTCTTTTTCTTTCAGCTCTGAACAGAATCTGTGAAAGACCGGATTATTAACATATTCTCCAATTTCTTCCAACGTTGGACAGTAACTTCTGTCCTGTAAATCAATCATATTATACCTCGTTTCTGTGAATTTTTAATTATAACGTATGTCATAATCTGATACAATTTGAATCGCAATTTCCTTTGCCAGCGGACTGGATACATTCATGCCGTCTGTTCTTCCAAGACGCACACAAAAATATAACTTCCCCTCTGTGGTTTCTGCGAATCCGGTAAACCATGCGTCAATCACTATACCATCGACTTTGCCCATCCCCGTTTTTCCATAGATCAAAATATCTGTCTGCTCCTGCTCTGTTACCAGCATGACCTGTTTCAGTTCATGCTGTGTTTCTTCTGAATATTCCGAATTTTCACCAAAGATGCGTTCCATTACCTCTGTTTGTTCTTTCGGAGAAATCAATAAAGACGATTCAATCCAAAACCCCATTAAAGCCCTGTTATTATTGTTTGCATTCAACTGCCCCTCCCAGTCAGAAATGTCACAATTGCCATACTGAAGTTTTTCCAGTTCCTTCTGCATCCTGTCCTGCCCGATATCATCTATGAGCTGTCTGTAATACCACACACAGGAGGTACGGAATGCTTCACTGAAATCAATATCCTTATTCCAGTCCTCATTCCAAAATACTTCGCCGCTCCATTTTCTGGCAGAATCCTCTGGCACAAGGATTCCATGTTCCAACGCTGTCAGGGAAGAAATAATTTTAAATGTGGAACAGGGAGATCGTCTGTCCGCTGCAAGCTCATCATTATAGATTGTGTAATGCCTGTCAGAAGCATCATAGATCACCGCCGTTCCGTTCAGTCCGTTAAAATATTCTGACCAGTCTGCCTGGGTAATCTCTGGTTCCGCTGCCATGTCTTCGGTATCATCTTCCATATCTTTTGTATTTTCCTCTGACGAAACATTGCCTGATTCTATTTCCTGCTGCTCTTTTTTTCCTTCCTTTATTTCTTCTTTTGCATCTTCCACTGCAATCCTTTCTTCTGTACTGCGTTCTTTCGAGCAGCCCGTGCAAAGAACTGCACATACAAATATCCAATATCCCACTTTAAAATATTTGTTCCTCTTTTTCATAAATTCTCCTTTTGTCTGATATTTTTCCTTTTCCGTTTGCTTCCCAGTCTGTTTTTACTCCGATACGTTTATTTACCTGGCTGTACTCCATAACTATTTTATTGCTGCAAACCGGACTTTCAAGCACAATCATGAAAGCTGGCTCAAAAATTCTTCAAAGGCACTTGTATCCATAACAAATTTATGAAAAGAAATCGCAAACTCCTTCAGTATTTTTTTAGAGGAAGAAGTTATGGAAAATGTATCCGCCTCACAATCAAAACGGAATTTTTTCTCAGAATCTATTCCCTGCTTTTTAATAAATGCAGATGCAACTTTTTCCAAGTCATATCCATTTCCCTGCATATGATTTCCTGCAAAGCAGTCGCAGTTTAATAAACCGGCATCCAGACTTAATGTGTATCTTCTTTCTCCTGACATCCAACGGAACGGGGCAATCATTTCCTTTAGTTTTTTATCCGGATCTGCTGGTTTTGGATACTCAGATTTCCGCTCACTAACGATCCGCTCATAGTTTAACTCTGTTCCCTGTGCTTCAAGTATGGAACGAATCCTGGCTTCCAAATCTACGCGGGTATTCATAATCCACATGGGTATTCCGGCCTCTTCCAGTTCGATGCGTTCCGTATATCATAATGTGGATTGCTGAATATAATTTTCCAACGCCCTTTCCGGGAAAAAGGATGCCCTATATGCTCAGGTGCAAACATATTTCCTGTAATCTGTGTCATAATCATCCATAGAATGCGATGGCAAAAAAAGAGGGATCATAAAAATATCACCCGGATGAACCTCTGTTGTCGTTTTACCCACAATCAAATCTCCTATTACTCAATATGTTCAACATTCATTCTTAAAAAATCGAAATACTTTTGTCCGTCGTCCTCTCCATCTTCATCAGGTTCAAATATTTCTTTCCCCTCCATCATATAGGCTCGAAGCAAATATTCTATGGCATTTTTTTCATCTCCGGTTTCCAGACAGCATTCTCCCAATCGAAGCATAATAAATGGATTTCCATATCCGTCACCGCTCAAATTTCCCCGTGCTTTATCAAAACATTTATGTGCCTGCGTGTACATTCCTTTTTCAAAGTAAACATCCCCGATAGCGGCTAAAAACCATATCGTTTCGCTATAATACTGTTGCGGCTCCGGTATCAGGCCGAGCCCTTCTTCCCATGCCTGTATGGCTTTTTCATATTGTTCTTCTTCCTCAAACTGATTGCCCCTCTCAGCAAATTCGTCTAATTTTGCTTTGAGTGCCGGCGTTATTTCTTCAAATTCTTTTTCTTTTGAAAATGATCCCATATTAAAATACCTCGCGTTCCTTTCGACCAGTTCCGATTTTCTTATCCCGGAAATGTGGTTTCTTTCCCGTTCTTCCCTGCCGCCTGCAGCAACAGGCGTTCCAGATGCTCATATTTCCATTTCTGCAGACAGGCTATTTTCCTTTAATCTCAATTCTGTCCAGAATTCCCTGTACGCTTATATTTTGATGTGTCAGATACATTCTCGCCACATCCTCCACAAATAATATGTCGGCACCCGATGATCGCCCGATGTCTTCCAACGTATAACCCTTATCCAAACATTTCACAATCTTTTTTACAAGCCGGAAAGTGTCTTCGGAATGCCCGGACTCTTTTTTCGTCATCCGCTGCTTCCCACCTGGCTCCGCCGCTTTCTCATGGCCATAATACACCCTGACAGGATTTTTTGCCAGCAGTTTGTCCCAGCTCTCCCCAATCTGCGTTCCTCTGTGAAGTTCCAGTTCATACAGGGGATTGAGGTCGCCTACAAAAAACGTCCCATCATCCAGGCATAAAGAAATGCTGTCCTCGCTATGCCCCGGCGTATGCACCACTTCCCCCGCAATCCCGCATTCCTCCAAAAGCGCGCGGCTCTCTCCGCTGGAAATGACGCGGACATTCTTATCCACAACCGGCTGGTAAAAGCGGTTCCCTTCCTTTGCAAATACCACGTCCGCATCATGAATATGTGCCCGCTGCACATCAGCCACCACGATTTTCACACCGCAGTCGGCGATCTCCTGTGCGATTCCCATGTGGTCCGGGTGGAAATGGGAAATAAACAG
>OFHA01000249.1_pt1 | contig 49152 bp, 59 predicted proteins | sample 1521891 | NCBI WGS metagenome assembly OFHA01 (sample SAMEA3504089, study PRJEB24116) | mouse gut metagenome | biome: mouse gut; feature: mouse-associated habitat; material: faeces | place: Denmark | collected 2011
CAGGAGATGATAACGGCCTGTTCTTGCCGTAGTCATTCCTGCCTGCGTACAGATATGCTGTATGACAGCCTGTAAAGAGGTGCTTTACAGACACAAAAAAGCCAGAAGGCGTAAAGTGTCCTGCACTTTATACTTTCTGACTCCGTACAAACTTAAACAGCGTGTGCTTTTCGTCCTGGAACTGCACAAAATTCAATAACAAATTCATGATAACACAATATATAGAACAAGTCAATTATAAAATACTAGATATTGTATATTAAAACTGACTGGGGGAGTATCTGATGGTTATGACGATAACCTGTCGGCGTTTTTCGTCAATGCGGTAAATAACCGTATAATTACCAACGAAAAGTTGTCTATATCCCTTGTTGGCATATGCCCCTGTTTTCCTCTCTGGAAAGCGGTAGGGCATTTCTTCTAAGGAAAGGATTTCTTTTTCGATTTTATCCACCATTCCCAATGCAGTTTCAGGCACCAGTAAAGTCTGGGCAATATAAACATAGATGCCATCCAGATCCCGTAAAGCCCGGCTTGTAAGGGAGACATTGTATTTATCCAAAATGTTTCCTCCTTAAAGAATCAAATACGCTTCTGGCATCATGGAGTATTCCGTCCTGGGCATATTCGGTTTCTGCTTCTAGGATTGCAGCATCTGTTTCGGCGGTTTCCAGCATGGACTCATATGTTTCTATGCTCATAACAACAAGATCACCATATCCATTTTTAGTAATGAACACGGGCTCTTTTTTTGCATGACAGATTTCAGAAATTTCATTAGTGTTCCGTAAGTCTGTAATTGGTCTGATCTGTGGCATCTTCAACGTCTCCTTTCTTGTTTTGTGTATTATTATAACAGAATTATGTGCAAAATTCAATTTCATATTCTGTATGTGAGTTTTTTATGCAGATAGAGTGGAATGAAAAAGAGGAGAAACAGCATAAACTGCCTCTCCCCGGTTGTTTCTAAAGCGGTCATTGCCCGTTTCGTTTTTGTTTTGCCGCCCTTTTTTCAGGGCACCAGGCGGGAGCTGTCTTGATAGGGACGGCCTCCGAATATCTTGCCCCGTATCCAAGGAAACCAGGCATCTTGTTCATCCTTTTTTCACGGAAATAGTCCTGGATATACCTCTGGTCAGGGTGGGAGCAGGTGAAGCTCGTGCTTGTGTTGCCGGGACGACGCAATCCGCTGCAATGGTTACATTCTGAGCATTTTATGGTTTGTTTTTGGTTTTTCATTAAGCATTCTCCTTTGTGGAAAGTTTTTTCAGGTTTTCTATGTGGCGCCTGGCAAAGATGTGGAAGCTATCGTCCAGATATGTCTGCCCTTTTTCTTCCATCAGCCGCATGGCTTCTTTCTGCTGTTTATACCATTCCGTCTGGAGAACCGATTCTTTATTGCATACAAGGAAAGTTACAATGGATGTTGGATATTTGAATCCATGCAGCTTGAGGTTATCGGCATAATCCTGCGCAGTTTCCAGTTCATCAAAGATGTCATGGTAGAGCCTTTCGACCAGATCGACACCTTTCGCTGGCGCGAGGAAATCTTCCGTCACGATGTAGCCGAGCTGGTCATCCGGGATGTCCTCGACATGGTAGGTCGTGATATAGGAAACCTGTCCGAAGGCAAGGTTCCTTGTCAGTGTCTGCTTTTCGCCGTCAAAGTCGGCTTCGGCTTCATAATAGATCCTCCCGTCATCTTCATAACATGCGCTTTCCTTATAGTACACGTTCCCCAGACTATCCTTTTCCCTGGATTTGATCATAAAGTGGAAATTGGATTTTTCGGAGAGAGCCTGCAGGATCTTTTCCCGGATGTCTTCCACATAGGGGAAGTCTTTGGCGATGTCATCGGCAATGGCTTCCGGAACCTTGTCTTCCCTGATGTCGTAAGAGCCGCTGCCCTTTAGCTGTTCGTATATGGTGCGAGAGTCATGCCAGTCCATGCCCCCGTAGGTGGATGCAGTGATATACATAAAAGCCTCCTTCTTGTTATTTGTAAGGGTTATAATTTCATATGCTTCTCAGACATATGCCGACTGTGGAAGTGTGACGCCTCCGTTTCCTTTCATGGCGGACTGGTGGTAATCCAGTTCAGCGATGACAGCCTCTATGGTTTCAAACGCTGCGGACAGCTCCAGATACCGTGTAATGAAGCCGGTGACTTCCGTATAGAGGAGCATCTGCTGCTGTTTGGTCAGTCGGTTCAGGGCGGAGATACGTTTCTGTTTCTCTGCCCATTCATCTGCGCAGTAAATATTTTCATGCTCCAGCAGCTCTGTCATGTCAGTATCATACAGCATAGCCGCCGCTGTATTGAACCAGGCTGTCGCCGTCTGGCTGCAGTCGTCCTCATCGCAGAAAGCAATCTTTTTGGCGGGCATCTGATACATAAGCCTGCTTTTTACATCGTCCAATTCGTTATACAGGTCGGCTGCCGCATTGCATAGTTCATTGATCTGGTCGCAGTAATGGTCCCAGTAAGGGCTGTTCTTCTCATTGCCGTTGTAGCAGTAGTCCATCATTTTATCCAGCCCGTCTGATATGGACCACAGATCCAGCTTTTTGTAAAGTGCCATCTAATAATCCCTCCAATTCTTTTAGTTTCCCTGTCCGTGCAGGCGGGTAAACCTGCTGTTTTTTTGCACGTTCCATTCCGTATATACGCCATCCTTGTATATCATGCGGCTGCAGATAGGACAGTCTACGGTTTCTGGATTTCTCTCCTGCAGGTAAATTTTTTCTTTGCAGGAAGGACAGAAGTACCCATACAGGCGCAATGATTCTAATAGGATCGCAGAGTTTTGTGCTTTCCGTAAGGCTTCCAACTCGGATAAGTGCTTTTTTCTGCGGTCGATGGCCTGTTCATAACGCTGGTAGGGACCGCCGATACCGTAAAAGTCCATATTGTCACGCTGCTTTTGGGATAATTCTTCAATTTCAGACTGGGTTTTTATTTCTTCTTTTTGAATGATTGTTAAGAGATGCTCTTTTATTTTTTCAAGCTTTTTCATCAGGCAGCCTCCTTCCTGTCCTCTGAGTGGAAAAACTCACTGATGTCCCATGTGCCGGTCAGATATTTTGCCGCAGGGCATACTTCAGCATCGTCATCCTTGCTGCAGGTGCAGTTTCCATTCCTGTGCATGGAGAGCAGGGAAGCCAGTTTTTCCCACTGTCGGCTCCTGTCATTTGCCTCGGCAATAAAGCTGCAGCGGTGGTACTGTGCGCAGTTTTGTTCACAGTCCTCCATCCTCTTTTCAGCTCCCATACAGACTGCAGGTGCGCATCTGGCAAAAGATATAAAAAACTCCGGCGTTAAAGATGCATCTTGCAGGTGGTTCAGGGTAAGCTCCATCAGGTCATTGTGGCTCATATTGGCGTCATAGAAATCGTCAAAGCATACGCACAGCCAGTTCAGCAGCTCAGGAAATTCCTCCAGATGCCCTGTATGGAACCGGGTGTCCGGATTCTGGGCGGCATCGGCCAGTGCATTTGCAAAGTCCTCCTCCAGATAACGCTTTTCCTTGATCCGGTATGCCTTCTCAAGCTCATCCTCCGTGAGAGTGATCGTAATACTGTCTTTTCCGATAAGCCTTTCTATTGCTAATTCTTCCATGTGGTACTCCTTTCATTGTAAATGTGATGTCATGCGCTCTTTGCCTTTGCCTGCGCAGTATCCAGTAGTTCCAGGGGAACCCATTTTCCGTCCTGCCAGATACAATGGCTGGCGCTGCAGTAGATCATGGGCGGTATATCCGGATTCTCCAGACATTCCGGCGTGATATACAGCCCAAGATGTTTCCTGTAGAAAGGCTCCAGGCCGTCAAGGATCTTCTCCCGCAGCGTCCCGGCAAGGGAATCAAATTCATCTATGTCCTGATGGGAAAAAGCCGCTTTGGAAAGCTGCTTTAAAATCCCACAGCGTTCAATCGTCCCATTGATGACAGCGGCTGCCTCGTCAAGATAATCCTCGTGAATACGGATACCGCAGAGAGCCGTCCGCTTGGCATAGTCCGATGCAGAACGCTTAATGCTTACGCATAACGTGTCATAACCTTTTTTGTACTTTGTCTTCAGCACATCGAGGGGAACCTTCTCCCGGTTATGCTTCAGGGTTGTTAAGAGTTTTGAAAGTTCCTCCCTAAGCAGAGCCGTTTCCTGATCCTGTGTTTTATACATGGCGTCTTCTTATCCCCCATTCTCGACCGACTGATAATCTATGTCAATCGGCTCGTCTGTCAGAACCGGGATGTACTTTTTAAAAATCCCGGCAACCTCCTCTTCCGTCTTTATTTGTTTTTGGTTTGCCAGATTCCATGGGTAATCCGGGCCAAACAGCAGATAATCTTTTCCATCAAAGCTGTCACAAGCCTCAAGCCGGACATTTTCCGCCTCCAGAATCACTTCTTTCAGAATAGCAGCCAATCCGAGTCTGAAATCCTGATCGAACTCCATATAGTCGTCATAATCCGGATCTGAAACCCCACACTCATCCAGCCATTCCTGAATATTCTTCTGCAATACCGGTGCCATTGCCAGCAAGTTCTGGATACGCTCCACAGAAGGCTCTCTGATGTCGGAGACGCATATGCCGTACCCATAGGTATGCCAAGATGTATAGCTCATACAATTCCCCTCCTACTCTATGTCAGGCTGTAAATCAACCCAAAGACAGCACTCCCTGCATTTTTTTGTGCCGTTTCCAACACAAAGGGGATAGGGGTTATCTGTTTCCGGCTTATAGCAGTCTGGTTTTTCCAAATACTCATTTACCAATTCGTGTGCAACCTCTGACACAGTTTCCCAGTAAGATTCCCAGTAGTGGTCATTCTTACCAAGTGCATTTTGAAGCCTTTCCGGGAACCGTGGGTCATGAACCATCCGTTCATACTTCTCATCTGTAAGCTTTGCAATTTCATCCCAGTCTGACACCTGGGAAACAAAATCCTCAAGCTGGCAGGAGGCTTTATGAATCTCAGCAAGCTCCCTTACAAACCGGTTGGACGCGCAAAGTTTTTGGGCAATGATTGAAAGCGAATAATGGTTTTCGCAGTATTCCCCGTCAATGTAGCATTCATAGGAATCTGCGGTGGAATGCACCACAAAATTCTCATAACCGGCCCACCGTGGAATGCATCCGTTTTCCAGTTCTTCCTCTAATTTCTGGACCAACAGGCGTTTGGCATCATCAAAATCCGTATACACTTCAGAAGAACTGCCGTGTTCGCCTTCTACCGCCCAGTCTTCTGCCAGGACGTATACCATTGGATAATGCCGGCATTCCCTCAGGTCATCAAGCGGACGGATCATTTCCGGCGCCATGATAACCAAATCCAGGGCAATGTCGTCAATAGCCTTTGGATACTGGTACAATTCTGAGAACCTCTCTTCCAACTCTTTTACATCATAAGGAATCACCGGAGCTTCAAAGGAACATTCCATATCCGGTGTTTCATTTTCCGTTTCTTTATCTTCGCCGTCACTGATTTCCGTGATACTTCCGTACAATCCTTCGTACTCACTTCCAGGCGTACCCACGATGGGTGCGCCAATTACATAAGTAACGCCTTCATATGCAAATTCAGCGCCAATTCGATTTATAACCATATTGGTTCCTCCATTTTCTGTGTTTCCCCCTGCCTAAGACAAAGGGAAACACGATTATCTTTATTCTTATTCTGCAAAAATTTTTGCTATTGTCTTTGCAACCTGAAATTCAACCTTTAACCGGCCGCATTTCCATACACGCATATGTGTTTGGATAAAATCCTCCACATCCTCAAGCAGGATCTGGTTAAAAGTATCCGTCATAACTGCTCCCAAAGATGCGGCATCTATATCCATACCTTCCAGCCGTTTATAAACCTGTTCCACCCACATACACTTATTATTGTAAAAAGCATGATCTGCGTGCTTCAGTGTCCAGTCATACAGCAAATAGCATGCGATCCAGCGCTGCCTGAGAACATTTGTCACCTCATCTTCATGGACAGGGAGCCTTTTTAGGTCTATCCCCGCCGTTGCGCTTCCAGGCAAAGGTTCAATGGTTTTGGAATTGTCCGGAATCCCCTGCAAAGGAAAGCTGCAGATACTATCCGGTTTCTTGTCAATATTCGATTCATTTTTAATCATTTTGATCCCTCCCTTCAAATATGATAGTCCACACCTACAAGAACGTCATCATCTTCCAGACCGTCTATGTACCCGTCTATGCGTTCCGGCCAGTCAACAGGAACCTCGCCGTCATTTATCCACTCAGAGTCATCTCTGCTAAACCAGTTGTCTGCGTCTACGATATCGTGGACATATACCGGATACTTCCGATGATCAAGGATGTCATTCCGGTTCAGATAATCCTCAACCGTCTCATCTTTGAAATACACCATTTCCCCGTAACAAAGAATGCCCTGAGGAGCTATGGCTCCTCTGAAGCCTTCCTCCTTCTGGCCTGTAGCAAACATCTTCTCCAATTTTGAGAAACGCTCCCTGGCTTTTTTCTCACGCCACTTACGCATTTCTTCCCACGCAATATCTTTCTTACGGGCAGCGCAGACCCACAGGTACCCTTCCGGGGCCTCCAGCTCTTCATCCTCATTGCACCAGCTTCTTTCCCCAAAGGAATATTCTTCGCATGTGTCCTTCACGAGAAACATTTCCGGCCAGCGCCCGCCAATAGAGTACCAGTCCCACATAGCATTCGGATTATAATAAAATCCATATCCCTGATGCTCTTCGTCAAAAGTAAACCCGCACTCATTTTCTGCGTAATCTTTGAAATCTCTGTATACTTTTCTGAGGGGATAATCCGGCAGCGCCTTCATCCTCTTCGCCTTCTTTGTCCGTTTTTCATGGTGGAGCGGGCCGGCATCCCTCTGGAACACCTTACCGTCACGGATGATAAATCTTCCGTGAAGCATGTAACCGAATAATTCCACAACCGTGCCCTGTGCCAATCTTACACAGTCGGCCGTACCTTCATATTCCGCAAGCAGCTGCTCCGTCCGGTCATCGAATTCCAGATATGACGTATCCGGTATGGATTCATAATAAGGGTACAGCAGGTCAGAAACACAGTTGTCCACTGTGCGCGAGAACGCTGATAGAAGCCCCCGCAGCCGTTCCATCAAGAGTCTTATCTGGATGCTTCTCCCTTTTAATTCCTTTTGGAGCCTCAATTCCTCCAATGCTTCCGCAATCTCTCTGTCCCTTTCCTTGTCTTCCTGTACTTCAGGGATTTCCAAAACTGCCAATGATAAAAAATGCATACCTGCCTTCCTTTCTGAAAACGGATAGGCAGCCGTAGAAAACCAGCTGCCCATCTGTCTTATTTTTATATTTTGATGTTGTTATTCCCATATGCCGCTTATCCATATCGGACAGCTCCATGGGCAGCTGGTAAAAATCAGGGAATCCTCCCCGCATCCTTTTATGCCGTCAGATAGTGAATGTTCCTTTCCACGGCACGGACTATGGATAAATACTCCGGTATCAGCTTCTGCACTTCTTCCTGCGCTTCCTCCCCATAGTAATCGTTATAGCTTAGCATGATGCTGTCCGCCGGAAGGATCGTTGCGCTGCGCGTAGGATCATAGACACACGCAGACGGCTTGAATTCCGCCGTAACCATGTTCCTGCCCTTCTCGTCATCCAGATACACCATCTCCCTGCCCTCTTTATTGAACATATCCAGACGGCAGTTGTTTGATTTCATGACTGTCCCGTCATTGAAATGGAGGGTAACATTATAAGCCGTTTCCCTGGTGTTGATGATATTAAGGTCCTGGATCACCGTTTCAAATGCGCCTCCCATACTAAGCTCGAACGCAATTGCCCTAAGGCAGTCAAAGTTCAGCGCCACTTTCTTGGAAAACAGGATTACCTTCTGGATTTCACTGACATACTGTGTCCCAAGCTTATCTGTAAGGTATTCCATGATTTCCTCCGAGGAGGGATATTCAAAACGGAAATGGTAATGGAACCGCCCAGGGCGGTTTACCAGATAGTCATTCAGCTTACGCAGGCTGTTACAGGTAATGATAAAAAGTTTTTTTCCCTGGGATGTCCCATCAAACAGGCTCAAGAGCCTGGACTGCGGATCGCCTCCATTGTCTCCGGAGCTGGCGCTGCCAAAGGTTTTGTCAAACTCATCAAACAGAAAAACAGCCTCCTGCTCAATAGACTCAATGTATGAGGCAATACCAGGGATAAACTGGTCAATAATGATGACAGGATATCCATCTTCCACAGCCTTTGACGCCAGGATCCGGGCAAAGAGGGATTTTCCAATCCCCTTGTCGCCGCTTAAAATGACGCCCAGGTTCCGTTCAAATTTCGTAAACGCCTGGAACACCTTGTCTGCTTTCTCCGGATGGACGCCGTAGACCTTCTCTTTTACAGCAAGGTCTGTGCGCACCTCCAGAAAAAATCCGGACATCTTTTCAAAACGGACGGTATAGGTTTTCGCCGGCAGCCTGTCATAAGCCTTGAGCGAGTCGTCATAAATTTCATATCTTTTTCCAATACTGATTGCCTTCATGTTTTTATTCCCTTTCTTTGTTGTTTTATTATAAGTATCTTTTGATTTCCATGTGGGGCGGGATCTGTAATCTCCCCCTGACCTGTCATACCCGTATATGCCGCTTGACCACACTGGTCAGCTTTGTGGGCAGCTGGTTCAAATCGGTAATGTCCAAAAAGGAATCCCCGTAAATCCGTTTGATATTTTCCTTATCGCTGCCGATAGCAGCCGCAACAAACAGGATGCCTTTCCGCTGGTATTCCTGCTTAATGCCACGGAGATCTTCTTCTGCTGCAGAACCGCCGTATCCTGAATCTGCCGGCTGTCCGTCCGAAACCAGCATCAGTATCTTCACTGCTTCCGGCCGTTTGGAAAGCTGTTCCGCCACAAACCGCAGGGCTGCGCCGTCACGGTTGCTTCCGCGGGCGCTGATGTCCATGAGCCGGTACTTATCGTCATGGTCAAAGCTCTCAAACTCTGCATAAGAATACAGCTCCACTGTGTCATATCCGGTGGAATGTCCGTAAACCATTACCGGGATATCAAGGCTCTGGCAGAAGTCGTATAGGATGATCGCTGACGCTCTTGCATAGGCGCTGCGGTCACAGGAACACATGGAACCCGATTCATCCAGCAGCAATCCCACTGCCAGCTCCGGAATTTCATTTGGCAGGCTGTTCTTATAAAACACCTTGCCGTCATTCCGGCACAGGGCATGCGCATCCAAACGCCTTCCCATAATCAGACCGGTCTGCTTTCCTCCACGGCGGTTTTCCCTGAGCTGTTTGACCAGGCTTTTCTGCAGCTGGCGCGAGATATTGATTAACGGCGCCGATATTATATCGTACTGCTCCGTCAATTCCTCATCCACACTGGAAATGCGGTTGATCCGGATGCTGACGCCGGCATGGATATTTCCATAAGAAATATTCTGCGCAACATCATTCAGTTCCTGAATGCGCTCATTTTCCAGCTGCTCACAGGCCGCCCTTTCCGCCATCTTATCCAGCATACGCTCAATATCGGCGGCGGCACGGTCATACTGCTCCCGTTCATAGGACTCATTCTTTTCGGTCGTCCCTCCAAGCGGTTCGGAAAGGGATTCCGTCTGCTGATAGGGGATTCTGCCACTTCCGTTTTCCACCGTCTCCTGTTTCCCGGAATTTTCCCCGGAGCCACCAACGCTGCCCTCAGATTCCTCTGGAATTTCTGGTTGTGCCTCTCCAGACTCAGATGGATTTTCCTCCTCTTCTGTTTCAGTCTGGGGAGAGCCTCCGCCCTCCTCTTCCGTGTCTTCTTCCGGATTTTCTTCTTCCTTGCTTTCCGCCGCATCTTCCTGCGTTTTGGCCCGCGCGCCTGCCGTTGCCGAAGCTTCAGAACTTCCGGCAGCCTCCGGTACCGGCGTGCTGCTTCCTTCGCCCATCTCAGATCCGCCTGCGATTGCCTTCAGCACTTCAGCCATTGTTTCTCCAATGCCTGCCGGAGAGCCTGCCGCAGCGGCATCCTCCTGGCGCTTTTTGCAGATTTCGCAGAAGCCTTCTATGTATTCCCAGCAGCGCACCATAATCAGGTTGACAACGCTTAATCTTTCTTTCCCTGATTTGTTCACCAGTGCGCTGTCAATGTCAGGAATCAGTTTGAATACCGTCTGGATCCGTTCATCGGCAAGAGGCTCGTCGCCGTACTTGACCTCACCGAATTTTGCATAGGACAGCAAAACCTGCAGGATACTTTCAAAAATATGCCTGCTGCCGTCATCCTCCTGCTCAATTAACTGCGTTACCGTTGGAATCGATGCAAAATGCTGTTTCCGCAGTTCTTCCAGGCCATATCCAATCGTCCCTGGAAAGTTCGTCAGGACACGGTTTTCAATGTACCCGTCTTCGATGACATTTGAGATTTGGTGTGCGATGAACTGCACTGCCTCCAGGCTCTTAGTGTCTGTTTTGACATAATCCCAGAACGCCCTTTCTTTCCCTGCGTCTGCGGATGTCTTCAGATCCGGCGGATAGGGGTACCATTTGTATCTTTCCAGATAATTGGTATGGGTCTGTGCGGCAAGAAAATCCGTATATAAGACATGCCCCAGCTCATGCGCAAACGTACCGCACACAATCTGGTAGCGGTTCTCCCGGCCCCTTACCTTCGTGACCATTGGGTTCCCTGAATTGATACGGATGTACATATTGTCCGTTGCCGCCAGGAACGGGTCCTTCGGCTTCCAGTAGAGATTAACGCGCACACGGCGGTTATAGTGGTACCGCCGCGTCTGCGCTGCCGCCAGGTCCTCAAAATGCCCCGCCAAGATGCGGGACGAGAAGAACTGGCGGTCCGTAATTTTGCTGCGCTTCTCATTGAGGCGCTGCTTTACGAGTTTGTGATTCACCCTTGCCATAATATAGGGTAGCCTCCTTTCTTTGTGATTTATACGGCCGCTCTCTTTCTGGGCGGTGCAAATATCGGTTCCAGTACGGTGCTAATCAAAGCCTCGCGGTCCATTTCATCTGCAGTAGCCTTGCTGATGACCGTGTAAAGCGCCGAGTGATAGACATCGCCCGTAATTTCCGCGCTGATAATCCAGTCAATCAGGCTCCGCATACCATAAGAACCGTCTGTAATGCTGTTCTTACGGCAGTATTCCGCCATATCATTGACCACCTGCACCATCTGGGATACCTGGTATTCATCTGTTGCTCCGGTAACGGACATGGCACGCTGAACCATTACTTCCGGTTCCGGCAATTCCACGTCACGCACCAGACTCATTCTGTCGAGAACCGACTGGTTCATGCCGCGGCAGCCCTCATAACTAATATTCGTTGTCACTACGACCACTGCATCCGGATGGCGTTCAATGATCTCGCCTGTGGGCAGGGTAATCGCGCCGGACTGCTCCAGCAGGGAATTTAACCCGACCAGCACGCCGGGCTGCACAATCGTGGAGGGTTCCTGGATTTCAATCACATAGCCGTTTTTCAGCGCCTTGATAAAATCCGTCTCCACATAGCTGTAGGTCTGCCCGCTGCTTTTGGATGCCTCATCCCGCCTAGAAAGCGCACGCACCTTTTCCGTCACTTTATCCAGGACAATCCGCATACAGTCCTGCGAGGTTGCAGATGCATTTTCCGTTCCAGTCAATGCCTGGTAAACGCCCGACGGGTCATAGTCCATGTCATCCAGATCCGGAAGCCCCATCAGCTTGGACACATTGGCGTAATTCACGCCGCCCATGCTTTTTAAGGTCTCCTTCTCCCTGTCAAGCTGCGCATCGCCGGTTGACGCCGAATCGGAATCCGGGAAAATCATCCCGACAAAATCAAATATCTCCGTACCGGCGGAGCAGGTGTATTTCATGTACGGCAGATGGAGCCCGGAAGCAATCGCTTTGGCCCCCATCGTCTTACCGGTGCCTGCTGGCCCGCGGAGCAGGAAATTGCGCATCTGCATAGACTTGCCGGTTGTCGCCTGCGCATGTCTGCAGATATCCACCACCTCCTGCGGTATGATATACCATTCAGGGAGTTTCGGGACAAGGCTCTCCTCCACTGTGTTTAATGTTCTCTTATGAAGCTCGTACTTACCAACGAAGTCCTCATGCTCCACAAGGGATACCGCCTTCTTTATCGTTGCCGGCCCGGTCTTGGCAAATATGGTAAACTCGCCTGCCATTACACTTGTCGGTGCAAATGCGCCGGAATCCAGGTGTGCCTGTGAAATACGCACCAGATTGCCCGACTTGTCCACGCCCACCTTGATATGGGCAGGACACGCAGGATCCTTGATCCGGCGGTAGGCATTGTCGCACAGCATGGCCATGCACTCGGTTGCCTTCGCCATATCCGGATACCCGCTGTTAAACTGGTCGTAATACTGCTCCAGGTTTTCCTGGAACTCATCATCGCCCTGTAAAGCCGGCATCAGCGCCATCATAACGGCTGCCCCGTCACGGCCGGAGGAATGCAGCACATAGTTTTCAAACACTTCCGTGTTTTTGTCGTAAACACTTGCCGTCACAGCTCCCGAAGAGCTGTCGTAAACGACCAGATGATAAGCATCCGGCCCCATGGACGACTTATATTCTGCCACCGACCGGTGATCGATGACTCCGACCGCGCCTTCCCCGCTGCCATTCATGCAGCGGCAGACGGCATGTACCGCTTTAATCACCGTGGCGCAAAGCGTTGAAGCCGTACCGTCTCCATATATGGAAGAAACCTTGACTTTTTTGTTGGTAATGGTATCAAAAGGCTCCGGGAGCGGACGGCTGTAGTTAAAAATATTGTTTATGGATACACTCATAATTCATTTCCTTTCTGCATTTCATTGCGTAAGATTGATTTTGATTCCTTCCGGCACACAGCAGGCATCTTCCAGGCCAGCCCTGACAAGCTCGCCACAGACATCCTCCCAGCTCTCTTTCGCTGGAAGCTCATCCGCATAGATCAGCAGTTCCGACAGGTTCTGCCCAATCGCCTCGTTACACCGTGTGTTCAGCTCAAATATGTGCGCCTCCGCCCATTCAAAGGCGATAAGCTTTAAGCTCTCCTTTTCATTTTCTCCAGGCTGCTCTGGCCCTTCCGGTTCCGGCCCTGGATTAGCTGGCTCTGCAGCCGTTTCATATTCGATGCCCAGAACCTGAAGATTGTGGATATTGACCTTTGCCCGTCGGTACCCGCCCGCACGGTTCAGCAGCACAAACAAATCGGCTCCCGTTTCAAACAACGCTTTCGCATTAGGCGCTTCCCATACCCATCTCGCCTCCGGATACTCAGCTGCAACCAGCTCAGTAATCCGTCTGAGTATGACAGAATAGGCAAGCGCTTTCACATCCGTTTCCGTCGGTACCGGTATCGTCTGTGGCTGTGGCGCTGGCATGGGTTCTACGGTTTCCACCTTTTTTGCTGCCAGAAATACCATCCGGACTGCCGCAATCAGGACGCCCAGTATCACAAGGAGGAGGATCGGCCATAGCCTGCAGACAAAGCACAGCAGCGCCAATACCCCCATAACAACAAGCGCCTCATGGACAAACCGGGCCTGTTTTTCTCTGTTATCCATGGTTTTTAGTTCCTTTCTGGAATGCAGGACGCAAAAAAACGCACATGAAATTACAGAATGTAACCCATGTGCGTCTCAATACGCCTGATTCAATTTTGCTCCTTTCAGTTCTCGTCAAAGAACGAGCCGCCGCCAAACGCTTCATAGCCTGTAAAGCCGTCCGGCATCTGTCCTCCTGCAGACTGCGCTGCAGGCTGTGTCGCTGCCGCTTTCCCGGTATTAGGAGCTGCGCCATTTGGCTGCTGGTTCGCATCCCGGTTCTCTTTAGGCTTGCCGCCGGCATACTCAATGTCGTCCAGAACAACGACCATTGCACTTTTGGATTCGCCTGTCTGCTGGTCTGTCCAACTATCTTCGTCCAGCCTGCCGCGGAAATTGATAAACGAGCCTTCTTTCAGCTGCATTTTGGCAATCCTCTTGCATACATCCCCGAATGCCTTAACCGAGAGGTTCATCCAACGGGTGTTGTTTTCAGCACGGGAATCATAAACCTTCTTTCCAATACGGAACCTTACGGCATCTCCTTTCTCTGAAAATTTGAGCGCTGCTGCACCTTCATAGCCTCTGGATACAACGGCGCTGGTTGCAATTACGTCTAACATAGTAATTCTCCTTTCCTGCAGGGATCGCCTGCCATATCATTTATTTATTTCAACCCGCTTTTGGGGCAGAAACCATTGGATGAATAAAGAATGTGCAAAGCACATTCCTGCGCCGAGCGCGGTCGCTTGTGACAAATTACAGCTTCGCGCGAGTGCGCATCCGCCCGGAGGATTTTTATATAGGGAACGAAGTTTCCTATATAACAAAAAAAGTGCCAACCAACACTCATGTGTTAATTGACACTGTGAAAACTCTGCTAACTTTGGATTCCTCTGGAAAACCTTGAAACTGATATATGCATTATAGCATAACCTGTTTCAATAGTCAATCCGCCTGAAAACTCATTCAAAATTATTATTTCAAATCTGGTGCATCAATTGTTTTGGCTATCTCAGTTTTCGCAAAATCCAAAGCAATCATGGCACGTATCGGATCAAAACGGAATGTCCCGTCTTCTTTTTCATTTTCTTCTATCAATGTCCTGATTTCATCCACCAGAGAATATATTTTCTCCCGTTCCGATGTTTCCATAAACTACACCTCTTTCTTAATCTCCAGCGCATAATAACTGCAAATCATATATCCTTTGTCCTGTTCATACACTGGTGTTTTTTCTGATAAATATATAATTACAGTATCGCCTCTGATTAAATTCCTTATTCTGTGGCGAACAGGCATTTTTAATGTGTATGGCTCCATATCAATATAAAGGTTCTTTATCCGTTTTCGTATTCCTGTCGTTTCAATCTGCCTGCATATGCCCTGGACACGGATGAAATTGCCCTTGATGCCATTATAAAACAGCAGGCCTCCATTTACAATCATCCCACTGCCAAACAGCAGGCATGGAAGCGAAAAGCAGATATCACCCAGATAAATCTGCAATACAAGAAACAGGAACAGAAATCCTGCGCCGACAGCAAGCCGAAGCACAACCTGACACTGCATAGCTTCCGGAATACGTCCAAATTCATTTTTCAATCCCACCACCTCACAATATCAATAGTTTCTTTTTCTTTAATAAGGAAAGAATGCTTTGCACAACACGGTCACGGCACCCTGCCACTGCCATTTGATTTTCCAGAATGTTGTCCGTTATGGTATCAACCGTATAAATCGCTTCTACCAATGCCTGCCTGTTATCCTGATAAAAAAACTTTGGCCCTGCTTCCACCTTATTTTCAATCAAGTAAACCAGCTCTGCCGTAGACAGCCTGATCCCGGCGTTTACCAGCCAGGACAGCACGGTTTTTTCTCCCATAGATAAGCCTATCTTTCTTTTTGCCGCTTTTGCAGGGCAGCAAATGCATCTTGTAAGGATTTGATATCTTGCGTCATTGCTTTCTTCTGGTTCCATTTCCGCCAGACCCATACGAACCAGATGATGCAATGTACGCTCCTCTTCAACTGTCTGGGAAAATGAAAAGCGTCCCTTCAGCCATAAATCAGCTTCTCTGCCGGAAAGGTAAATACTCTGGCCGCCCCTTATCACCTGAACTAATTCTGTTGTAGAGCCTTTCCCCACAATTCCTTTGGATATATAGATCATCTTCATCACCTCATGTTCTTTTATTTAGATTACACGATGTGGCAAAGATATTTACAACAAAAGCATCACAGCAGATACATAAGGGCAATGCAGATTCCTATAACAACTACAAGCCCGCCTACCAACGCCGCTATTTTTTTGACAATTGACCGGTCAATCCCTTCCCTCTGCCTGCCTTCGTCTACTGGAAGGATATCATCATAATATCCATCATAATCATCCGCTGCCTGTGTTTCATCAGAAGAAGTATCCAAAACAGGCTCTGAGTGCTTTCTGGCACGTTTCTTTGAACGCAGTTTCTTTTCCGGTTTATGTTTTTTTGCATCTGGCTGCTCACTTTTTTTCTTTTCACCTGGAAGAGATTTTCCACATTCCGGACAAAATAATACTGTACCGTCTGGCAGGCCGGCGCCACAATAAGGACAATATTTCATAATTACATCACGCTCCTTTGATTTATTGGAATAAAAAAACAAGCGGACTCTCCTGAATCCACTTGTAGACGATAGCAGTATAACAGATTTCTTTTCCTATGTCATCGGCAAAGCTCTGCCATACTTGTGCCTTTTTTCTGCCATACATTCCAATAGTGGCAATCCCAGGTTATTTTATATATTGTTACAAATTTATCTTGATGCCATTTGGGGCTGGGCCTTCTTTTCATCCGATAAAGCATATTCCCCATTGCCTGCCTCAAAAAATTTTTCAAATCTATCTAAACTAGATATTTTATATCTAGTTTATCCAACATTATACCTGTTTTCTGTATAAAATCAATAGAATAGATGAAAAATATCGAAAGTAGATATATTAAAGGGACTAATTCACATGGGTAAGAGTATGTTTACAATAAAAGGAAATATTTGCTCAGAAAGAGTCCGATTGGGAAGGGCTCTTCAAAAGCCACCCATCACACAGGAAGATCTGGCAAAAAAGCTCCAATTCATGGGTATGGAAGACATGACTCCATTAATCATCTCCAGAATCGAAAAGAACCAGCGGCATGTCTGTGACGCAGAGCTGCGTATGATCGCCAAAGCATTGGAGGTCACCATGGAATGGCTGGTGGGGGACAGTGATGAGATTAAGCTGAGATAAAATGTTGAACTTCCAATTGAACCAGAGCAAAAAGCATGATAAAATAAGGGAAAGGAGGCAATGAGCAAATGGATGTCAACCAGACAAACTGGGAAGACTTAGGTATATCAAATGACTTTCTGTTTGGAAAAGTCATGCAGAATCGTGCCAGGAATTATTGCAAAGAATCCTTCCAGATTTAAAAATAGATTATATCGAATATCCGGAATTAAAGAAGGCAATCAAACCAGATGCTGATGCCAAAAGCATCCGGCTCGATGTCTATGTAAAGGATAATGAAAATATTGTATACAATATAGAAATGCAGGCCAGCGACACCAAAGAACTCCCTAAAAGAAGCAGATACTATCAGAGTTTAATAGATTTGCAGCTGATTGATAAGGGACAGACGTACCGAAAGCTGAACCGCAGTTATATTATTTTTATCTGCCTGGAAGACATTTTTGGACATAGGCGGCATATTTATACATTTGAAAACCTCTGTAAAGAGGACTCCAACATTTCCATGGGGGATGAAACCACAAAGATCTTTCTGAACACAGACAGCGACATGGATGACGTCAGCAAAGAACTGAAGGCATTTTTAGATTATGCCGCCGGAAAAACTACAAATGATACTTTTGTACAGGAACTTGATGAAGCTGTAAAAGAAGCAAAACAGAATCGGGAATGGAGGCATGAGTATATGACGTTGCTGATGAGAGACCAGATTAATGTTGAAAAAGGTATAGAAAAAGGTGTAGAAAAAGGTGAGGAAAAACTTTCCCAACTGATTGCACGATTAATAGAAGATAAGCGGTCACAGGATGTAATCAGAGTCACACAAGATAAACTATATAGAAATAAATTATACAAAGAATATTTTATCAACTAATCAACTCCATAAATCCAACTTTCAAATTTGCCAGTCTCCTTTTAAGACTGGCATTTTTATTAGCCCAACAGATGGGGAACCAATGTAGCTCTCTTATTTATACCTTATTAACCTATAGCAATGCCATATAATTTACAAAACAAATTCAACATACAGTTTTCATCACATATTTTTTCCTCCGTATTAAGAGAATATTTGCACCCATGATACCCTTCCAAACCGCTGCATACTGCAAGCAGCGGACATCTTTTTTCTGTTAGCTTTCCTTGCCTGTCAAGCATTTCACACAAAATAAAAGGCCCTAATAAATATCGAATTTCTATATCTCTTCCACCTTTATATGCACCTGAATAAAAATAATTTTGACTATCAATCAAAATAGGAAATTCTAACACATTCATCACCTTCTGTATACATCCATATCTTATATGAACATCATCCACACATAAACATAGACTGAGAAAAATATTTGATGTCTCTCTAAGCTCGCACCCCAACACAAATCTGGAAACAATCCACTCCTTTATATCTTTAAACTCTTCTATTTCCCCTGGATACAAGCACTCTAAAATATCTTCAATCCGCTGCTTTATTCCCCTAAATCCAATACTATAGTTATTTTCAACATACTTTTCTAACTCTCTGACATCTTCAGGAACAAAGTTATCTTTTTTCATCTTCCGAATCAACTTAACAAAAAATACTCCCGAATTTTGTTCTAATAAAGCAAACTCGCATAAACCCAAAACAATCATATCATCAGCAATCTCTGGGTATTCCTTCTCACAGATTAATTGACAAACATTATATGGGAATTCCTTTTCTCGCACCTGCACCTCATATAGCCTTTTTTCTGACAAATATGCCATGCTCTCCGCAATACAATATCCGCCAAACACAAATTCTTTATTCCCATTATAGGTTACAATTACACTTTCCCATTCATCTTCTTCGTATTCCTCTTTATATAATAAATCTTCTTGTATGTTGACAGCATTAACAAATATGATATTGTCTTTTATCTCGTCATATCCGCGAAAGAATGTATAAAAGTCTCTGTTTTTTTTGATTAGAGTATCATCTTTAACATCTATACACTGCAACTTAATTAGCAACTCTTGTAAATTGCAAACATATGTCATATAACCATAGGTTGTAGATACATCTTGAATAAAATGGCAGTATTCATGCATAAATGTGCCTTTCTGCTCATCTCTGTTTCTTTCAAAATTATCGAAATTTATGGATGAATCCATTTTCATAAGCATATATGACGGATAGTACACACCCGCTTCATCATCAAATAAACGAATCATCTCTGCATTTTCTAGCATAATCGAACCTCCTCCTTAATGAAACCACCAATAATGTTTGCTCACCCCCATAAAGGTGCATTACTGCTACAAAATAAAAAGATAAGTACTCGTTCATTGGAATGGAAGCGTTTCATCAGGAATATCCATAAATCCATCCGACTGTGTCTGCTTAATCTCTAAACGTTCATTTACGATATCATTAATTAGCGAAGCTATTGCTTCATCTGATAACGGGGTTGGAACATTTTGCTCATAAAGGGTATTTACAGTATCTGTCCATTGCAAAAGCAAATATTTGTCATAAATGCCCATTGCCTGTTTCATCCAAATATCATAAATATTCTGACTGCCACCACTGTATCTGAAACGATTGTCCAAAAAATATGCAATCACCTTGTCTTTCACATAAATCGTACTTGGATCCGGTTCACTGTTAAAGCCATTATTATCATAGCCAACCTCTATAGAACCCTTTTGATAAAGAACCTCCAATACCGCCATTGCATCAGCATATGTTACAGTCTCCGCAGTCAAATTGTGGGATTGAACCTTCTTCTCAGACTCTTTTTCATCAGACAACCCCAGCAGCCAATCAACAGAAACATGATATGCTTTTGCCAGTTCCGTCAATGTAGCCGCTGATGGTGGTGCCATTCCCTTAAACATTTTGCTGATATTACTTTGAGTAGTATGTATTCTTTGGGCGAAAACCTCCTGCGAGTCATTCCCCTTCAGTTCTTTCATGCGTTCCAATGTTATATTCGACTCCATTTTATTACTCATTACATATCTCCCATTCTAATTTTACTAGGATTATTCCAATTCTCATAGAAATATTCTATCACGAATAGTTTTCAATGTACACTCTCTTTTTTAAACATAATTAGAATGAATGATATATAAATTTGTCATTTGATTATGAATATGCATACCCTGTAAAATTTTAATATAGCAAACATGTCCTGGAGCATGACAATAAACTGCACTATCCCATCGGTTGGCTCGCCTGATCAGCATGTTCCAAGAAACATCCGAAAGGGAACAAAATATCAACTCGCCAGTCTTGGAACACTGGCCTGACTGAAAGGAGGATTCCGTTTCGATTAGTCAAACATACCATAAGTTTGATAATATCAGGGTTTCTTTCTTATCATATCAAGCAATGGAGGAAATATATGGTCCTAAATAATGATGCCAGCATTAATGTAACTTTCAGTTCGAACCATTGTCCAATGATATATTATCCCATTGACGATGGTGATTACGAATCTATCCGTTTTTACCAAAATAACGGTTGTACAGTTAAAACAATTACTTTCAATGGGAAGCCCTATTATTTTGCACTTGTCCCAGCCAAAACACAAAAACAGGCGAACCTCATCAACAGACAACTTTATTTTTTCTATCAACAGGAACAACATAGACTTCAGCAGAAAGACTGTGAAATATCCTATGAACAGATGATTGGAAAATACCCCCAGACTCATTAGTCCCATCTATACCAAACAAAATAAGAGCCTCTAGTCACATTATGCAACATGTGACAGAGGCTCTTACCTTCTTTAGAACATCTGCTCCGAAGCATTCTCCGGCTCATAACTGCTCTCCTGATACTGGGAATCTGCCTGCGGCTTATTCTTCGCAGGCTTTCCTGACTGAATCTTTTGCATATACCATGCAGACAGCCAAGCTTCAAAATGCACTTTTGTAAGCATCATCAGTTCACTGAAAACCTCATAGCTCATACTGATGGCCACATGGTTCTCCGGCTTGCTTCCAAACCTGGGAACAATCAGGCCTTTTGCATCCGTCTGACCTGGCCCGCTGTCTGCAACAAAAAGGAAATCCGATTTGCTGCCGCATAAGAGCTGCGCTGTCCGCGACAGACTCATGCCATCCTTGCGGGCGCGTCCCTGCCTGGCAAGCTTTTCTGCTGATGTTCCTCCAAGACATTGATACAATGGAGATTTATCCCCGCTTTTCTTTCTGTTCTGCATCATATACCGAAGTTCCCCGCAAGCAATCTTGCGGCAGAGTTCCAGGAACTCATCCACTGCGATATAGATATGGATATTATTGGTCTGCCTTTGCCCTGCCGGTTTACTGAGGTCATAGGTGGCAAACGCCAGATGAATCCTCCCAATCTCAAAGGCATCGTTCAGGCTTTCCACAAAACAGTTACGGGCATCCTTGCGGATAATCTGATTTTGGTTGCGGTCTTCCGCCATCTTATTTCCCACCTTTCTTCTTATCCTTCTTCGCAGGCATCCTGCGCATAATGTCAAGGACCTCTTCTGCATTCGCTTGAAACTGCTGCATAAAATCCCTGCCCAAATCGTAATCAAGATATATTTTCACAAAAGTCATCTGCCATGCGGCGCTCATGGTCCTTTCACTTAAAACCTGTTCCCCTGCACGGAATATACTGCCAAGCTCGGCAATCAGATGGTTCCATGCGAAAAAGAATTCATCTTCCAGCGGGAATCCAAATTCACCCAGCCATTCCCGAACCGTATGGGTCTTAGAGCTGTCCCCACAACCGGGATCTGTAAAAATATATGTGATTTCATTGGTACTGACAGCAGGGTTCTTATCGTCTGCTTCCATTTTTATGCACCTTCCGATCGGGAACATTGCACACACTGTCGGCTTTGCCTTATGTACGGAACATTTACGCTCCTTCATCAGCGGGCATCTCATAATCGGTCCGCGCGGTTTGATTCTGACGATAGGTATCCTGGAAGATCCCCCAATATAAGTTTCACAATACTTTTGGAACATTTCTGCCGGTTCCATCTGAAGCTCTTTTGCCATATGATAGATGTCTTTTGCATTCAGCAGGATATCTTCCCTGTGGATGCAGCATTTCCCGCACATATCGCAATTGAATTTAAACGGCTCATCCACGCCGATAGTCATTCTGTCAAGGTTTTCTGCAATGTCCTTTAATCTGTGATCCATATTTGTCTCCTCCTAATATAATTGAATCTGCGTATCTATAAAAATTTTGTTTTCATGAAATAGCCAGAGGCGCCGAAACTGGCGCCTCATTGCTTGTGTCATACTGACCTGATTGTTTTTATAGTGACTTAACCATTCTCCTGCAGGCATCGGATGATCTCTGCAATAGAACCAAAAAACGCAGGAGTATGGAACTTTACGGTACTCCCGGTATTCCTTTCTTCCTGAAGCATAAACTCCCCGGCATGGTCCGGTATTTCCCTGACCAGCAGCATCTCCCGCTTGTATTCCTCCAGATAAAGGATTTCGCCATGTGGATATCTGTCTGCATGGCATTTTTCTAATACATGCGTCACTTCCATGGGAATAGCCCTGATGACTGCTCCACGGGTAATCATAATTTTTTCTAACTGCTCAATGGTAAAGGTATTTATCTTTTTGTCCATGTGCCACTCCTGTACTTACGACCAGCAAAGGATTTTCCCCTGTAGCTGTTCCACTAATTTCATGGCGTTATCCAGGCTTTTGCTATTGCCATTTTCACGCCAGTCACGTATAAGCTGCTCCAACTCGCCACTGTAACATGGGACACAGAAATCACAACTAAAATTCGTAATTTCCTGCCCTTCATATAAAGCCAGCGGCGCTGCATCCGAAAATGATCCTAAATATACCCCGCCATAAACAGCGTGCATCGCCAGTATTACCTGACGGTTGGAATCATTCAGCTCTTTTGTCCCCTCTATCGGACGATAATTACCATAGCCAGCCGTAAAATATTCAAACAGCGCCAGATTTAACCGGGCTTGTGCCTGTAATATCTCCATGTTTAGCTGCGTAATCCTCATTCTTTATCCCCTTTCTGCGTCTGATTCCTTAAAGCTTCTAAAAGCTTCTGGTTGTTTTCTGTGAATTGTTCCGTAAAAGGCTTGTCCAGGTCAAACTCTGAATATTTATAGCGAAGGAACTGAAGGAGCGCCCCTTTTTTCTGTTTAAGGGACAGCTTTTCCAAATGCCTTGCAATCTCCTGCGCTGATCCAATATCCGTCTTCCAGAAGTCATAATCCTGTCGCGAGCATCGCTTTTGAACCCACTTTTTGACTGACTGCTGCGGCCCGTTAAAATGATGCGGCTGCTCCATACTGAGATACGCCTCATAGCCTCCACGTTCAGCCGGCCCCACCGAAACCGGATATGTACGGCACGCCTTTGACTTGGCTGCATGTATGGTGCATTTATTATCCCTAAGGAAAATGCACGCATCGTCTGTACCCACCGTACCCAGCATGAAAACCATATATCCAGACTCATGCAGCAAAACCGGTACGGCATACTTTGCCAGGACGTCGTCCATACATTGGATAGCTTCCCCTCTGTCCCGCAAATATTTTGCAAGACGGAACGCATCCAGGCTTTCCAGAGGGACGCTTTCTTTTACATGGCGGCAGCACGCACCGCACTGCTGGCAGTGAAAAGGGAAATGCTCTTTTGGCTCCACGGGAACCATCTTCGTCATAAATTCCTTCATGATACTCCTTTCTGAGCTTCTGACATGAAATCCAAATCAGAAATCCAACTAAGCCTTTCTCCAAGTCTCCGGAATGAATTGTGTGGATATTGATCTATGACCCCTCTATACTCGGAAAAAATATATTTTAACGATTCTTCAAGAATCTCATGTGCTAAATTTGCCGGCACATTCGTACAATATGATGCGTCTTCAACCTCTTTCCAGCCATCATCAGATCCATGTTCTGTTTCCTTTTCCCCCAGAACATATACATCAAACCGCAACAGGTTTATGTCTTGAGGGTCATCCGGGTCATAATCCCCGCAAAGGCCTTCTCCTGCGTTGTACCAGTCTACCCGCATCATATTGTCCCTGATCGAGAGCGGCGTATCACTGTCAAAATCCCAAATCATTGTAATTGCCATTATTACGCCTCCCTAATTCCATGTGTCACGGCACGGTACAAACGTAAACTGGATATCCTCTGAAACCGGCATATCTGGTTCGCCGTCAAACTCATTGTTGTATTTTGTGCAGATATGCGGTTTCCGGTCTTTACGCGGATCAACGTCCACATAAAGGTTTCCTCCTGCCTCATATACCGGACGGCTCCAGCTGTCGCGCCCCTTGTAAGTTAATGTCAATTTTTTCATCTTCAAATCCTTTCTGTGCCGTGGCGGCACCTGTACCCATTTTTTCCTTACATCCTTCTTGTACGGCTCTTATCAAACTCAATCCTGGCAAACCCTGCCGGTTCGCAGAAAAAGAAGTCACTGTTTCCCAGTGGGCCAAAAACTTCCACAACATCGGATACAGAAAGAGACCGTCCGCAGTATCCTTTCGGATGCGCCATATTGAAAATACAGAAAATATCTTCCAGCGTTCTGGCATCCACTTCACCATGATATACAGCTTCATATGCCTCCGCCGGAACCCGGCTGCCGCTGGCCGCTTTTATGGACTGCAAATCCCGGAAAAGCAACCGGGCGTTCTTCTCCTCCAACGCAATCTGGTACAAAACCACTCTCACAGGGAATCACCTCCTTCCCGGCACAGCCCCTCCGTTGTCAGCAGCTGCAGACGGTAAACCGGCATACAGCGTGCGTCCTCCGGAAAGACATTGTATTTATCGGGAATGATCACACGCAGCACGGTCCTTCCGGTTTCCTCATACTCATTCAGCCGGATATTGCAATCCTCATAAATGCCGGAGACCAGGTCACCGTCATGGAATCGTTCGCCGGCCTGGACACGAAGCCCTAATGTATTAAGGATACGGCCGATTTCTTCTGGCGGCAGGAAAAGCACCATCTGGAAATCCATATGATGATATTTCTCCATGCCATGCGTATGGGCATTGCAGGTATTCTTCAGAAATCCCGTTTCTACCTTGTTACACCCATCGCATACCACGCCGTTGGCGCAGCAATGAATGATCCAATCAATTTTTGCCATGATCCGGCACCTCCTCGTTGTAAAGATAATCCCGCATAGCTTTCATTGCCTGCAGCAGATCGGTATGGAACGTATTCCAGTCATCTATGAAAATCTCCATGTCCCCATAGTCCTCAAACATTACCGCATCATCTACGCAGAACAGCTCATAGCCTACTTTATCCGCATCATTATAGGGAAGGCTCAAAATTCCCTCCTTTACCAGAACCAAAAAGGTTCCAAGGTGCTTGCCGTCAGAAATCGGATAGCTCCAGCAAAGCTCATTGCCATACTTCTCACGATATTCCTCACAAAAATCCATCAATGCAGAATGGGTAGGGCCGTTTTCATTGAAGTATGCCATCAGTTCCTGACGGCTCTTCAGCTTTTCCATGTCCAGCTCTGCGCCGTTTATTTTAATCCTCTTCATTTGAATCCCTTTCTGCCATATATGGCTTGTAATAAATAGTGTCATCCTTGTCAGACTGGTATGCTCCGATGCAAACCTCGTGGCAGGGGCTGCGTTCCGGATTGTATTCTGCAAAGCAGATTGGCCCGTCAAAATTGTGTAAATCTGTATCCCAGTAGATATTGATAGCCGGGAAGCTATCGCCCCCATAGGCAACCGCCCTAAGCCTGGAACCATCCGGCAGGGGCAATACAACCGTGGGAAGCTCTGTTAAGGCAGCTGACTGCCCCTCTGACAGAGAAAACCGTTCCTCATACGACTGCGTATACCGTTTCTGCGCCTTGTCCAGCTCATCCCTTAGTGTGGTGAAAATCTGCTGTACCTGCTCGCCTGTAAATGCATACACTGCAGGGTTGGAGCAGTTTCCAAGCAGACGCACCATTTTGATGATTTTGTTCACCCGCGTCTGCGCCACACTGCGAAACCGGCTGGCTTTTGATTCCTTTTCACCGTCATTCGCTTTATTTTTTCCTGGAGGCGAATCCGTAGACAAGGAAAAACCACAGTGACAGTATCCGGTCAATTCGGATAAATAATCGCTTATTTCTTCCTCATCTGTCAATTCAACCGGAATATCAACCTCTTTCGGCAGTAACTCCAATTCCTCTTCATTATCAACATCCCAAAGAATGTCGGTAGCCTTCATGCAGGAACACCTCCGTTCTGTATACACGCTATTTCAAACGCACACTTCGAAAAAAATTTCCGATTATTCTCCAGATATTTCTGCGCCGCTTTCTCGGTCTTAAACTTGCGAATAGACTGAGAGTGCGGGTCTTCATTTTTTGAAAACCAAATTCTCTGACTGCTGCGCTTAACAAAGTATCCTTGTTCCGCACACAGCACATAGAATTCCGGCAATAAGCTAAAATCCGTTGGCTGTCCCTTACGCCGCATGGGCGGATGGGTTACATGGCGGTCATCCCAGAAGGACACGGAAATACTGCAGCCTTCCAGTTCCTTCAGCTTTTCCATCAACTCCTCTGTCGTGTAAACCGAATGCTTCTGCCAATAGGAATCGCTGTAATCAATCACAACCACCGTATTGCCGTATTCCTTGTACTCCTCCACCGTATGGGCGGATCTCATGCCGGCAAGAATCCAGCGGCCAAACTCACCCTCCTCAAAGGAACGGTTTCGGCTTTTCCTGGTTCCTCCACGGTTATTCATACTGGCAGCTTCATAGACTTCTGCAATATGCTGCATCTCTTCTGCAGTGAAGATCTGGCTGTCACGGCGGGTATAGTTCAGAACAGTCCAATGCTTTTCCGGAATCTCCCGTCCACGGCTGTCAAAATCAAAGCAGTTAGACAATCCATGATTGACAACCGGGATATACCTGTCATCCACACGGATGAATGCTTTATCATAAAAAATCTCACTGCTCATACCGCACTCACCTCCATCCCTGAAGACATATGCAGTAAATACTTTGTATTCCGCGTTTCAAAGCACACCTCAGACGGGGACATTTTCTCCATACTCAGTACAGTGCTTGTCCTGCGGATGCCTTCTTCCTCATGGATAAACGCCGATTCACCAACCGTAATCGGATAAACCAGACTTCCGGTAATCTCCAGCATCTTTTTTGTGTTTTCCATACCTTTGCCTCCTTTATATGAATCTGATTTCCAATGCGACAATTTCGCCATTCTGCTCCTGGGCATATACACCATAGCCGCCATCCCCATATCCAGATGAACTGCAAAATCCATCTGCGGTAATCCAGGCGTCGCCATGACGGACTATATCGCAAAAAGCGCTCCAGACGTTATCATCGTAGTCGGGTTTGTTGTGGAAGAATCCGGCCAGGCCGGCATCAACGCCAATGCTGCCGATTTCTTTCATCGTCTTCTGGTTTGGTATCCTGCCGTCAAGATAAATGCCGATAATGCCAACCACTTTGTACGCGTATGGCTTGCCATTGCAATCCCCTTTCGCCGTGTGATACCAAACCATGCAGGTATATTCGCCTTCTTTGATTTTCATATCATTCATCCGGCACCATACATCCCTGCTATAGCAAGGATCCGTAATATCTACGCTGCCGTGGAAATCCTTAATACCGATTTTCTTTCTTCTCATAAGAAACCTCCATAAATGAAAAGGCGGAGCAGTTTCCCACTCCGCCACTGTTATTCCGGCATCATTTTGCCAGCATGTCCTCAAATTCCGCTTCCGTCAAAGTCTTAACTCCGAGCTGCTGCGCTTTGGTAAGCTTGCTTCCGGCCTTTTCTCCGACGATCAGATAATCCGTTTTCTTCGTAACCGAGCTGGAAGGCTTCGCGCCAAGCTCCAACAGCTTCGCCTGGATTCCGTCACGGGTATAATTCTCCAGCTTTCCGGTCGCAACAACAGTTTTTCCATAGAACGGTGTATTATAATTTGTATTCATAGTTGAACTCTCCTTTATAAAATTGATTTTAGATAACAGCGGACGCCAAAGCTTTGCTTCCTCCGCATCCTGATACCACTGATATATGTTTTTGTGCATCGTTTCTCCGAAATCCGGCAGCTGCGTAAAATCAAAGCCGCTTACAATAGCAGCCTCAAACTCATCCCAAGAACCTTGGAAATACGCATCCAGGTCACGGCCGGCATGTCTTCCTACCATCGGAATACCCAACCCGGCAATAAACTTGGCCAGCGAACAATTACGGCTCCTTTCGATAGACGCCTGCAGACGCTCAAACGATTTTTCACCGAAGCCTTCCGTGCTTACAATCTCATCACGGTACTGCTCCAGGTCATATAAATCCCCAAAATTGCGGATCCACCCATGGCCAATGAATTTCTCCAGCGTAGTCGCTGAGAGGCCTTCGATGCCCATACGGGTTTTCTCACAGAAGTGGTCGAATTTCTGAACCAGTTTGGCAGTGCAGTGTGGATTTTCACAGAAGAGCTGACGGGTACCCCCGGATGTTGTCCTGACTGAAAGCGGTTCGCCGCAACAGGGGCATACCATAGGCAGTGTAAATGTATTACTCTTTGTATCGTTCCTGGCAATCTGTGGGATGATCATATTGGCTTTATAGACCTGTATCCTATCTCCCACACCAAACTGGAACTCATCAAAGATATCCAGGTTGTGCAGGTATGCACGGCTGACTGCCGTTCCGTCAATTTCCACCGGTTCAAACAAACCGGTGATACTCACCATGCCGGTACGGGTTGTCGCCAGTTCTATCCCAAGAAACCTTGTTTCAAACAGCTCGTCCTGCCATTTCAGGGCAATCAGACGGTTCTCATGGTGTCCAGTAACTCCCAGGCTTTTCCCGTAACTGACATCATCATATTCCATGATAAGCCCGTCTACCGGATAGCCATAATGTTTGGGATCCATCTGTTCCACTGCTGCCTTAATAAAAACAGCATCCATACGGGACAGCTTTACATGAGGCACTACTGAAAAACCGTTTGTCTCCATAAAATCCATCTGCCAGCATTTTGTCTGTATTTTCAAATCTGTCACAAGGTCGAAAGCAAAGAATTCCAGGAACCGTTTCCCGGCCTCAGCTGCATCCAGCTTCCGCACGCTGCCAGCCGCCAGATTCCTGGGATGGCTGTACGGCTCCTCCAGACTCAGGTTGATCTTTTTAAAATTTGCCCATGAGATGACGCCTTCACCGCGAACCTCAAACGGCTCCCTGACAGGAACCGTCAGTGGCACATTCAGAAAAGTACGGACGGTATGTGTAACATCCTCTCCGATAATTCCTTCCCTGCCGCGGGTAATCGCCTGCTGCAGCCCGCCATTATCATAGCGAAGCACCAGCGTCAAGCCGTCCAGTTTCCATGACAACACGACATCCCGTGTGCCTGCAAACCTGACCAGGTCATCAACGGACTTTGTTTTATCCGCAGACAGCATCGGTCTGGTATGGCGTACTGGTGTCAGCTCTTCCAAGATTTCACCGGGCACCCTCTGTGTCGGTGAACCGGAAAGCGTTAAACCCGTATTCTGTTCCAGGCTCTTCAGCTCATCTGTCAGCGCATCATAATCCCGGTCTGTCATAATGGGTTTGTCATCTCTGTAATAGGCGGTATCCGCCTCCCGGATTTTAGCAGTCAGCTCCTTCATTCTTTTAATATTTGCTTTGTGTTCTTTTGCTCCCATACATAAGCTCCTTTCCTGTAATTATCTGCCGTCTATTCATCCGGCCATTCCACTTTTGCTTTGACTTCCCTGCATGCCCCTGACTGGAACACCCAGCGCCACTGGCTGCCGTCTTCGCCAAGCATCCAGATATAGCTGCCGTCCTGCACATAAGGCGCAATCGACTGAAACAGCTCAAAATCACTGCCGAGCTTCTCACCTGTAAATTCCAGTTCCGAAATGTTCCCATCCGAATCCAACTGAAAATCGTATGGCTGCCCTTTTGTCATGGCAAAAATAAGCCCTGTATGCTCTGCCGGCACAAAAAATTTGCTGCCTTTCATTTCCATGCAATAACCCATTTTTAAATCTCCTTTTCTTTTTGAATTTCTTCTGGAGTACAGATATGGAAACTGGAGAACCGGCCGCAATGTGGGCATCGTGTCCAACCATCCATATAAATTGCCTTATCCAGCTGTGTTTCTGTAATCTGTCCTGCTTTCTGGCAGCAAGAGGCTTTAATCCAGACCAGCCTGGCTGTCTCAAACACTTCTGGCCGGTACTGGCGATTGAACGTGATATAACCTGCCCATGCCGGATCATCGAATATCCTGGCAGCGTGCAGCCGCAATGCATATTCCTCAATCTCGTCATCGCTGCGAAGCCAGGGACATTCCGCTTTGCTCCATTGCCGAAGCTGCCGCTGGATTTTCTGTTCCCCATGCCGTTCAATCAGGGCGTTTATCAGGGATTTCCATTTTGAAATCTCCAGATCGCCCAGATCCGTCATTGCGCCATACCGGTACCGGAATTTTTTGTCACGGCCAGTACCGGAAACATGAATGGAACGGCCAGTCCCATAATGGACACGCAAATCTGCAAAGGTAATATCTTCTCCTCTCTTTCCTGATAATTCCATAACTGCTCCTTTCAGACCGGCAAAAACTTGCTTTCCTCCGGGAACACCTGGTGGAATAGCTCCAGATAGCGTCCGAGGCCTACCGAAGTTAATGGTTCTTTCTTTGATGTTTCACTCCAGCAGATCATCTCCTCTTCCGGAATACTATACGGTCCCGGAATAAACCTGTTGCCATCGTAATATGGACAATGAGGCTTAATAATCTGCTCCATGTCCGCTTTCGTTGTAGCCGCCATTATGTATCTGCATTTCTTTTCCGCAATTACACATAAGAGGCCGGGCATATAGCCAAGCACCTCATAATGGTGCAGATAATCTTGCACCTGCCTCATCGCGTCAAAACGCAGATTCCTGACTGAATCAGGCATATCCGCCACAATCAGTTCCGCAAAATACGGCAGCATAACAATTGTAAATTCATCCTTCATGGATTCCCTCTCCTTTCCGATTTGTCAGGGCAGATACGCTTTCCTCCCAGCCTGACGTGCAGAGCTTCTCCAGAAGCGGTTCCTCAAGCAGACATCCTGCTATCAACGGAAGCCGGCGCCCATACTTGGTCCTCAGCATACGGTAATCCAACCCGTTAAAGCGCACCCTGTCCAGGCCGTCCATATCTTTGGCAATGGCATAAAGCCTGCACGCGCGCTTTTTATCAGCATCTGAAAAGCCGGATATGCTCTGTATTGCCTGAATCCCGGTTTCATCATCCCGGCAGTGGTATGCAATCAGCAGTTCCGCCATGCGGTATTCCTTCCGGGACAGATAAATTCCGCCAAGCCAGATGGCTTTATTCCGGAGCCACTGGACTGATTTGTCTCCATGGAACTCGTCCTCACCCTCCGAATCACGCCCGATGTCATGGAACAGGCTGAAATAGATCAATATCCCTTTATCCGTTTCTGTCAGTTCTTCACCGGAATTATAAAAATAAAGCAGTGAGAGCAGCAAAACGCGGAAAATGTGCTTCAGCCCATGATACTGAAACGGGCTTTCGATGGGATAACCCAGTTTTTTGGCTGCACTGCTGTACCGCATGAAATCAGCCGTTGCCGGCATTAGCATTGCGGGAACATAATCTTGGGTAGCAGGAATCATATCTTCTGCAAAAAATTCAGTTATGCTCCCAGGCTTTACAATGATTTCATTCTCATTGCGGAAAGTTGGCAGGTAAGCTACAACCTGTTCCGGCCACACACGGGCAACCAGCAGCTTTGTGCCACGCCCGCTGCGATTTGCAAACCAGAGCGCGTTAATTGGATTCGTGGTCCATGATATTGCCTTTTCCGGTGGTTGTGATAATTCCCCCATTCCCCGGTAAACCGTAATCCTGCCATCTGTTTCTGTCTGCGGCAGTTCGGGAGCCGGAGCATAAGAAAAAACATACTCCAAAACATCATCGCGCCACAGCCCGTTGGCATAATCAATCCGGATATGGATAGACAGCCACACATGAAAAACCTCATCTGTGTTAATATCCCGATACCGTTTCTGGAAATCAAAAATCTGCATTGGAACCGGAACATCACGGGAGTAAAAACCACGCCAGTCTTTTTTGGCAAGAAGCCTGCTTCCGCTGTTTTCTGAAAAGTTCATCATTGCAATCTTGAGTAATATGTCCAGATAAGAACGCTGCAGGTAAATCTCACAATAACGACCATTCTCATAATCAGCATAAAAAGCATTCTGCAGCCTCCGCGCCGGATCACAGACAACCTTTTCAATAGAAAGACCAGCCTGTTTCATATGTGCGGAAAGCTCCTCATAGGTCAGTCCATCGCAAGACATAGATTGGAGCAGCTCTGGAGTCAATGCCTCAAACCGAGTCATACAGCCCCGTATTTCTTTTAAAAGTTCATTGCTCATGGCATTTCACACCTCCCCATGCCTGTGGCATATGGAAGGAGATCTTCTATGTCATACTGCTCCCCTGCATCCTCAAAAATCATCTCTGTTATGACGATATCTGAGTAACTCCCGGATTCAGCATAAATGCCAATCCTGTCAATCTGCATCTTCCGGAGACTGCCAATCTTTCCATTAGCGTATTCCTCATTGAAATAAACGCCTTTGTAACGGGCACGGAAACCACCGTCCAACCGTTCGATGTCACTCTCATCCCAGTTCAGGGATATTGTTGCGCCCGTAGCCAGTTTGACCTCAATATAGTCAATCACAAGATCCTCCAAGTCGGTACTGACGCTTAAATAAAGAATCATCAAATCATTTCCTTTCTGCATGTCTGCTAAAAATATTTATAGATACGGGTGCGCCAAAGGCTCCCGGAATGAAAAGTAAAGGAACCTTCCGGTTCCAGATCTATATAAAAAAAGCACCCAAAGAATGGAATCATTCTCCGAATGCTTTTGTTGCCCAGGGGCCAGTATGAAATTTGTAAAATGGAAGGGCAGAGAAGAACTCCCCTGCTTTCTTAGATTTGTGCCTCTTAACGAAAGAAGCATAAGAAACAAAAAAGTGCCTGAAAGCAAAACTCTCAGACACTGTGTAACCGGAAAACTATAATCGCTGTAATGCAATAACTGAAACTAATGTATATAGTATAGCAAATCCATCTCCTTTTTGCAAGCATCAACAGATTTTTTGAAAGTAGCCTGATTCCTAATTGTAGCCCGATGTGATTTCTGTTCGTCAGACCAGGGCTTTGTCGCCAGTTTTCTATAAGTTACACCTCACGATAAACATTCTTGCTCTTGGTTATACGCTCCCCACTATCAAGATGTGTTACAGACTTTCATCGATTAAATTACGCTCATGCTGGGCACATATAAAAATCCATATTCCTTTTCCTAGAATATAACTCTCTTTGAATTACTATCTGAGAAATACCTAAATTTTTTTAAACTGTATTTTAGGATTCTCTTCTGCCAAATATTTACTAAACAATTCTTTTCCCAGGATCTTTAATAGATTTTTTTCCAATTCAAATCTATTCATATCGTTTAAATAATATATAAAAACTGGTATATCCTTTAAATCTAAAAAAGGTTTCAATATATTTCTGTCTGTCGGATCCAATGAATGGCCAAATATACTAATAAAGGAATCCTCCATACCCGGCGATCCAAAAGTAGTATCCCAACTTATATATCCTTTCTCAAGCCTATCAATCCAGTTTAAATAATTTTTATTAGTGGAATGTTTATAGCATTGATAAAATTTAAAAAATTCTACATATTTATCATGTTTATCCTCATCATAAAAATCACTACCAGCCCCCATTACAATACCATTGCTACTATTCCTGCTAATTTCTCCATGAACATGACATATATTTTCGTCTTTTATATCATAGAGTTTTAAAAATGTTGGTGTATAATTAAAAGATAATAGGCAATCAACATTCATCTTTGAAAATATACTAATTTGAGATAACGACTCCATTTTAGTTTGTATTATCCAAACGACATACTCTTTAAACAAATCAATATAATCTCGAATTTGGCGATGTATATTTTTTTCCAATTTTCTCAATTCATCCAAAGTCCATTGATATTTTATCTCCTTATGATGTAAAAGAATCCGATATATAAAGGGTGCAACCTCATTAATCCTCTCTCCTTCCAACACGTACTTAGATACTATTTCTTTATTTTGAATATATGTTTTCTTTTTAAGGAGAGATGGAAGTTCGCACATACCATCAATAATTTCCCTAATTTCATTTTCAAAGTCTATCCATCCTTCATTTATTTGAAGCTCGTATTTTAAATGCTTTAATACAATAGACTCCTTCACTCTATTAAATATTTTTTTATTAAATCCATGATCATTAATCACAAAACTATGAAAGTCTGACCCAATCTGTATTTGCTTCATAAAATCGCTATATCTTGTTGGAAGACCATGTGCTAAATCAAATCCATTTCCAATAATTAAAATATGCATTTTTTCTCCTAAACATATCAATTTATATTTTCTAGTGCAAAAGAAATTATCTGCTCAATGTGAACTTACTATAACATCGTTTTTTAATATGGTAAAATCTTTATTGGGAATCCCTCAATACCACATACCAAAGGAACACCGTTTTATGTAGCCGACACATTCTCAGATAAAGTTTACAGATGAACGTATCATTCTATCTGGTGTCCTAACCCAAATGGGCATATTGTGAGAACAGTGGGTTCATAGAGCATCTTAACTGGCAGGTAAATATTCACAAAGAGATTGTGTTGGAAAATAATCAGCCGCATTGCCCTATTTGCAGTCGCATCTCCATAATTACACTCTTCTTATCTGATGTTGCATACCAAACATTAATGCCAATAGAATTAGTTCGTCCCACTTTGCGTATTTTATGGAAGAAGCACCACAAAACTTCTCCTAACTTTGAACTTTGTTTTCTATATCCCAGTTTTTATAATCTCCCCCTTTTTTACAAACATACAAATTGCTTTCTTAGGATTGCTCAACATTTTATCTGGAAAAACATTACCCTTTGTCATATTAAATTCACGTATTACCGTATATATATTATCTCTTGATTTAGGCCAAATACGTTTCACATCATCAATAATTTGAGATGCATGGTTTACAATCTCTTTTTCATACGTTACAGTTGACCTTTTTATACCCTGTTCTTGAAGAAATAACTCTATAGCCTTTTTGCCTGTTTCTGTTCCATAGTAGCCATGTACCTCAAGAGTACATAAATTTTTTTCAATGATATCTCCAAGCATTATCTCTATAAGCTGCTCTGGGACTTGAGATAAAGCATTCAAACAATTAGCAGAATCACTCTTTTTTAGATAGTATTTTTGACGTCTTGCTTTTGCGCTTTCTACATACCTTCTTTCCGTTTCACCCTCGTTTGATATATCAATATTCAAATAGGCTTTCAACATTCTTATGGTTGCATTACCAGCCTCGAAATTATCACAGAGAAACACGATGCTTTTAATGTATTTATCATTGTGATAATACCCATCTTTTCGGATTTCTAACTCATCATCATACAAATCCTTTGGTTCACGAACCCCCTTTAATTTCAGATGTTTTTCGTATATACTTGCAAGTACACTATCACTTTTTCTACTATCTTTTGGAACATATAATGTATTTATATCTTTGCGCATAAATTTCTCATCTTTGATTATATCTTTAAAATCCAGTTTTTGATGATGCATAAAAACTCGCAGATAACTGCCAATATTCTCTTTATTAATTTGAGCCCAAAGTAAATTATGAACAAGACGATAGAATACCTGAGAATCAAAATCACAGAAAACATCTTTACTTACTTCACATAGTGCTTCCTCCTGTAGGCGCATCATACAAACAATTTCACTGTACTGTGTGTGACATATTTTTGAAACTGTTTCCAGTGTCAACTGATTTTTTTCCTGAATTCTTTCAATTGCTGATAGCATCTTCAAAAGAGGTTGTTCATATACAATCCCCTTCTGCTTTATGTTGTCATATAAAAAATAATATTCCTCCCCACTTCCCCATACATCATCAAGCAGTCTTTCTGGGTCTTCTATTCTTCCTAGTTTTATAGTCAACGTAGTTTGCCCTGTATCTTGACTGAATCTTTTTCCACAAATGTCATAAGTTAAATCTATATCTAAAACAAAATCTCCCTCGTCATCTTCCTGTACTTTTCCATGCAGAACATACACTTTGTCAGGATTTTCACAGCCCATCATCAGGTACATCCAATCCATTTCACTTTTTAATGGATAAAAATCCAATGCTTCTATTTCATGATCTTCAATATTTTTTTCTCCAGAGGTTTTCGACTTACCTAAGCTTCGAACACAATAATTATTTTCCTTCTGCCATCGTTCTGTAATAAATGTTAATGCTTCAATTGGCTCTTTACATTTCTTTGCCCAATTCTTTAACAATTGGCTCTGGTACCATTCATCTTCCACGAATTTGCCTAATTGCAATGCATCAATACCCGTATTTTCTTTCTGTAAAAGCAAAACGGCAAGACCAAATGATACCCTGTTCATGACACACGTATTGCTTATCTTAAGGGCTGAACTCCTGTATCGAAGCAATGCATCAAGAAAATGCTCTCTATCATAACATTTACCATTTTTGTCTTTCAAATGCCCTTTTATTATTGTAGCATCATTACAACAAAAAGGATTGATTGGGTGAAAAGTTCCATCTATCCCTTTAATAAGCGAATGTTCAAAAAGAATGTTATATATCTCCCTATCAAAAACCATTCTTAAAAAGGCTTCACGACCTGCTCCATTCTTTAAAACTTCTGAATAGTCTATCAACAAATCATTTTTTTCTAAATCATATTCTACAAAAAATCCAATTTCATTATCATGATAATCTTTCTCCTCTTCAATCGTAAACTCTTTTGTTTCCCAAAGTGGCTTCACAGAAAAATAATTCTTATTTTTACTTCTGATCAAAACCCTATTAGTTTCTTTATTATAAAAAATCATGACACCATTTTTTTGATAATTCAACAAATCGGGGGTATCAATTATCTCTCCAGACGAATGAAGATAGTTTATAAACTGCAAATTGCACTGTTTCATTAATGTTTGAATTATTTTTTGCCCATCTGTACTATTTGTGAATAATCTTACTGCAAGCTGCAAAATATGTATATGATATAGGCTCAAGGGATTATTGACATTGACAAATTCTGGTTTTTCGACAACCTTTGTTATCATCTCATGAATCGGAAATACATACTCTCCTCCCTTTTTTATCTCAAAAACAAAATATAGGTTGTCCAATTCCTGCAAAAGAATACCAATTGAGTCACGGAGAGTCTCGTCATTTATATTCCAAACATCTCCCGACTCTCTGTGTGCTTTTAACTCGTGCAAAAACCAAACAGTAATCAAGTTACTATTTTCTTTTTCCTCTTCTGTCGCTTCTGCTCCTATCTGTTCGATATTTTCAAATATGTTCAACAAGTCCGCAATTATTTGTTCCGGAATTTCTGCTTCGTACATAGAATGACAGTATTGCAGTAACTGACAATATACTGCCGCAACAAGAAGTCTGTGTTCTGACAATTCTTGCAAACTGCAGGACTCTAACTTCTGAATTGTTCCTGATATGATATTTTCCTCATATTTTCCTGCCTGCAAAGCCTGTAAGTAAGTTTCAAGCCTTTTCATCTGGTACCTCCGCACTAATCAAGATCAATGCCTTTACAATCACGCTGTCGTCTTCCTTAAATTCTGTATCTAATAATTCTTCCAGATATTCCTGCTTTATTCTCTCAAATATTTCTGGCGCAATTACCTTATCCTGTACAGCATAATACAATGTATGAATAAAATTGCTAAAATTTAAAGAATCCAAAGGAATAAGAAATAGCTCTTTGTTATCTAAAATTTCATTCATATATCGCTCGTTTCGAAATAAAAATTCATAAAACTTTCTGAAGTTGCTACCTCTACCTTCATAACTTCTCAGAATATCATTACTAAATTTGTTCAAACACCATATCTGTGCCTCAGAAATCGTATTTTTCCCAAAAATGTACCCTAATGATCCAATATAAAATGGATTTTTCATCAAATAATCTTTCAGCTTTTTTCGTTTTTCTTCTTCGAGCAAAGTACCAGTATATTCATTTTCATTTAATTCATAATTAAAGCTATCTTCATGCAAAAGTATGCTTTTTTCTTCACTAGTCAATTTGCTAATATTTCCAAAATATCTACTTTTTTCCAAGTTAACAGGAAGACCTGCCGAAGGAAGAAATGATACCAATTCATCAAACAGTCCCCTTCCGTCAAAATCTGGACGGCAAAAAATAATAATATCATCTACATACCGATATACGTAAAAAGCACCATATTCAAATTTTGAAAAAAACCTGTCCAATAATCGATCCAAAAACATTTCAGCAATTATCCTCGCATAGGCTGGACCTTGCGGAACGCCGATCCTGTGACCGTTTTGCAATTGTTTCATCAATTTATTATTGTATTCTATTAAAAAAAGGAATACATTTTTTATTTCTTTATCAAATGCATTTTCAAAGGTTCTATATACTGTCAGAAAATCTATATGATCATAAAATCCTTTAAGATCAATATAAAACACTTCAAAATTATCCATAAAAGGAATCTCTGTAAATACTCGAATATGATCTATAAATTTTCCCCATGAAGAATACCAATAATAAAAAATATAATCTTGTGATGTATAAGATACATGATAACTGAATGATTTCCAATTACTCTTCATCAGACTACATAAGCGAAGTGCAAGGTTGGTCGTGATTACACGATCTTTTGCTGAAAGCGAAACTAATATTCTTTTCTTTTCTGGAGATTCTATTCTTTCAAATACTTTAAACCCTGTTGGAACATACTTTGAAACCTCCCCTCTTACTATGTTTCTAATCAATCTGTCATAGAACTGTAAATCATATTGTTTTAAATCACAAAGCTGATTCCAAATAGAAACATCTGGTACTTCGTCATTCTCTTTTAAATAATTTTTCTCTTTATTAACTGTAAAACGGATATCTGTTATTGTTGCCTTTTCGTTCAAGTTTTCAAGTTGAATTAAAAGATTCTTTTCAAGACCGCATCTTCGCAACAAATAATGCAAACCTGTTTCACTCTCGTCAAGAGAAGCTTCCATATCTATACCATATATACGATAGAGATAACCAAAAGTAGCTGGAAAGTATCTCTCACCTAGCTTTTCGATATTGCTACGTGTTTTTTTCTCATCATAATTCGGAAATTTTCTAAATACAGCTTTTACCAACTGCGCATTAGAGTCACATAAATATAATGTTCCAAGGAGTACTGTCCAATCTTGATGCAGCGATAATCCCTGCTGCAGCCTTCGGAAAATCTGTTCAAACACCACTGTTTCTGACAGAATATTAATTACTTGATCTACTGTGATTTCTATTTCCCCAAGAAGATGATATCTTCTATATTTCAACGATATTACATCAGATCGGGAAATATCCAAATTGAGCTTTTCTGCTATTTCACCTATATCATTAGGCGTATAACCTTTCATAATATCCAGTTGTTCTTTCAGAAATTTCTCTGATTCCGTGTCATCTTTTTCCTTAAATTCTCCTATAAAAAAATACGATCTTGCACCAGATCTATGACATGATAAAGGAAATTTCACTTGTTTTCCAACTATATTATTCCGGCTACTATCTGTGGCTGGGAATCTATCAAGCCCCCATTTCTCACTTTCTTTAATTTCATATAGGGCTCGACACCTTTTTTCAAGCTCGCATACGATACGAAATCCCAAGTCTTTTGTCACTAAGGTTTTAAATATTATCCATACATGAATTCCTCTTCGTCCAGAAAATTCTGTTAAATAATTAATCCCCATTTTATCTAACATATATATAAATGGAGCAACACATTCCTTATACATAATATATACATCTGGATTTACTTTGTCCTTACAGTCAAAGTCAAAACATACCCATTTAATCCTATTTGTCTTGTATCCCTGCTGATAACAACCCATAGAGCCATGTTTTAGAAGCATATGTTCAATCACAAACGGAGACATAGGAAAATATTTTGTTATATATCGTCCGTCATTCTGTTGAATGCCTGCGGCATAAGTATTTACCACAAAAAGAATGTACTCTAACTGCGCAATATCATGCATAAGCTGATCAACTGTCATAAGATTCTCCTATTTGAAAACAAACTATTGCATATTCTGTCCACTTAAATTGTATTATAACGTATTTCCTTTGAATTTTCTATTACTATTACTCAAAAAAGCATAATCCGTCTAGAATCATGCTCCATTCCAAAATATATATTCAAATCTTTCTAGCCACTAAAAACATAATTCATTCAACATTATGCACTATTCTCTTTCCATTTGTGTATACAGTCCATATTTTTCGACATTTTCAAACTCTATACACCCTTAAATACTTACTCCATATAAGAATAGAAAACTTATCTAGGCAATTCCTCACCTCTAGCAGTGACTGGCCATATACTTCCTTAATATGACTCTGACAATTTATTATCTCAATAATAAAAGTTTCCAAACACTTATAATGTGCCGGAAACTTCTATTTCTTTGGCTTTACTAAAATTTGATCCTTTGAACCAATTGAACAATTTGCATTACAGTTGCAACAGCAGATTTTAAAAATTCTCATTTTCCTGTATAACCCCCAACAACACAAACCTCGCATTATCGAACTCATAGCTACAGGTTGAAAGCGTCACAATCCGCTCTGTGACTGCCGGAGCAACTTCACTTTTAAAGCAGGAGCGCTCTTTCGCCTCCTCCAGCCAGTTTTCAAATTCCACATCAGTGCCCATGGCTATCTCCCAGGCATTGTCCCCAACACTTGCCACATAACCGGCAAAGATTTCCACCCGGATATTCTGTTCCGGCGTCATAAGCAGAACAGTCGGATGCCCTTCATAAAACTCCTGCTTTTTATATTCCGTCAATCTGGAAAACATGGTACCGTTTTTCATGTGATGTCCATAGATAATGCTGTGCCGGTCTGAGAAATCCGGCTCATTGCGGCTGTCCAGGAAAATGCACCCAGCGCTGTTCCACTTGCCATCAAACAAACGCTTCAGATAATATTGGTTGTCCGTCCCCTGCACCACCGGATAGTTAATTTCTGTATCCTCAATATAAATCCATGCCACAATATCCGGATTGATTTCACTAAGTGCATCAAAATCTACGGCCGGCCAGCGGAGGTTAGGTTCCCTCTCTCCAGACTGACTTCCATTTTGTTCCTCATCTCCGCTGTCTTCTGGGGCCTCATCCACCCAGACATACTGCTCTATCTCAGTATAGGAGGATTCCCCTTCACCATATTCCTTCAGCTGCCGATAAATCTGGAAGGCGCCTAACATAAAAATCCCTGTAAAAATTAAAATGAGTATTGTATATAATCTTTTCTTTTTCATAATTCTTCACAGCCGGTTGGCTTTCTCTTTCATCTCCTTTGCTGTAGGGTTACTGTAAATCAAAGTTGTCTGGACGTTACTGTGCCCTGCCTGGTTCGCTATCTCATGGATGGAATACCCACTCTCCAGTGCATGTGAGCAGACGGATTCAAAGAATCCGTCTCTCGCGGCAGTCGCCAAATGGACGTGCAAGCACGTCCGCATGGCTCGTTGCCCGCGGAAATAGTGCCGCAGCGTTTTCGGCGTGATACAATCCGAATACTGGTTGAATATCTGATTGATCCTGGAAGGAGAGAGTTTCTCATTCTGCCTGCTGACAAAAAGATACGGGCTTTCTGACCTGCGTTCCTTTAAGTATTCCCGGATTGCATGGACGATTTTGTCATTGATATAGACCAGCCTCTGCTTATCCCCCTTCCCTACAACACGAATCTCTTTCGATACCAGATCCACCTGCTCCAACAATAAACCGACACACTCCGTTCTCCGAAGCCCTGAATAAGCATACAGGGTGACAATGGCATAATCCCGTTTGCTCCCACTCTCCAAAAGCCTCTGTCGGAACGCATCCACATCCCGTTTTTCAACGGTACAAGGGCTCGCATACTGCAGCTGCACTTTCATAAAATCTGTTTTCAGGATTACAGTCTCAGTCTGGGTTCCTTCGGCTATCAGGAACTCGTTCAGGCACCGCAGCGCAGATAAATGGTTATTTACGGATTTCGGGGAATAGCCTTTCAGGTTCCGCATATAGGAAATATACTCCAGCACATTTGCCCGGTACAACTGCGGCGGCACATTCCCAAAACTGAATTCACACCACTCAAAATACTGGCGGATATTCCGGATATATGTTGCCATTGTGTTTTGGGACTTTCCAAGCTTCTGCATATACAAAGCAAATCTGTCTGTCATCTTCCCACGCTCCTTCCTCATACATTTCATTACACGGGAAACGGGCCGTTTTTACAACGCAAACTGCCAACCGCCTTCCATCTTTTGATTATGTCTAACTCATTTCATCTGTATCATCTGCTGATTATGTTTAACTGGATATGTAAAACAACCGGATTACCAGCTATTAGTTAAACACAATTAGCATTATGTTTAAGCCGGCAAACAGCATTCCAGTATAAATAGCTCTGTAAACGAGACTGTAACTTCCACAAAAAGAATCCCAGTTTTCCAAGGTGACTGTGAAGATGACTGAGGCAGAATAACACTTCCATTGCACTATTACCTGAAGAGCACAAACATACAGATGTGAATTTAAAACGGACAGCAATCAGTATTCATCCGTTTTTTTCTGAAATCTCTTGATATTATTCCGCTAACTGAATATAATATATAGCAAAGGAAAGGAGCCGGAGCGGAACATGAAATTCATAACGACAACGGAAGCTGGCAGCAAGTGGAACCTCTCCTCACGACGCGTAGGAGTCCTGTGCAGTGAAGGCCGAATCCCCGGAGTCCAGAAAGCCGGCAACACCTGGCTGATTCCGGACGATGCCAAAAAGCCTGGCGATGCCCGTATAAAAAGCGGTAAGTACAGGAAAACAAAAAACGAAACGGAGGATGCATCAAATTGATTGACATTGCTTCTATATTACAATCAAATGAGCATGTTAATATCGAAGTGAAAGCTGCGGGCAAAGGGATCCCGAACAGTATCTGGGAAACATACTCTTCATTTGCAAATACCTTTGGCGGCGCCATCATTCTCGGTATTGAAGAAAATAAAGACACAAAGGAATTTATTCCAAAAGGAATCCATAATCCCCAGCAGATGCTCTCTGATATCTGGAATATGTTAAACAACCATCAGAAAATTAATAATAATATTTTGCTTGAACACCATGTATACAGCACCCAGCATGGGGATATGGACTTCATCGTCATCGAGGTTCCCCGTGCAGATCGAAGGGACAAGCCTGTATATATCGGCCAGGATATGTTCAAAGGAACGTTCAAGAGGAACCACGAGGGGGACTACCACTGTTCTGCCGAGGAAGTAAAAGCTATGCTTCGCGATCAGGCAGATACGCCACAGGATGCGCTGCTCCTGGAAAACCTCCTGATAGATGATTTGAATCAGGAATCGGTTCACCGCTACCGGATCATGTTCAATAATCTGAAACCGGATCATGTATGGGGAAAACTCGCAGACGATGAATTCCTTATTAAAATTGGTGCAGCAAAAAAAGCCGGGAGGATGGGAAAATCCATCCCACACTTGGCGGGCTTATATTTTTCGGTGATTTTATAACCATCACGGAAGAACTGCCAAATTATTTTCTGGATTACAGGGAACGGCTTTCAAATGAAACACGCTGGTCTGACCGCGTCTGCTCTGGCGATGGAAATTGGAGCGGCAATATATTTGATTTCTATTTCAAAATCATTGACCGTCTGACTGCTGATGTAAAGACGCCATTTAAACTGGATTCTAATATGCAGCGTATAGACGACACCCCGATACACCGGTCACTCAGGGAGTGTCTGGCCAATGCCCTTATCCATGCCAACTACTATGGACGTCGCGGGATTGTTATTGACAAAGAATTCCGTAAGATTACGATTTCAAATCCGGGAACTTTCCGCATCAGTATTGACGAGGCTATTGCCGGAGGTATCAGTGATGCGAGAAACGGCAGAATATTTAATATGTTTTCGCTTATAAAGGTAGGTGAACGCTCTGGACAGGGCCTGTGCGATGTATATAATAACTGGGAAATAAACGGCTTTAAAAAACCAGAATTGCAGGAAACAACCGCTCCTGACCGTATTACACTCACACTTGAGATAGAAATTGACAGTAATCGTGAGAGCAATGACAGTAATGATGACAGTAATCTGACAGAAAATGAAACAAGGGTAATCACAGCTCTTCGCAAAAACAGCAGCCTCAATGCAACACAGGTTGCAGCAGAAACAGGGCTTTCTGTATCTACTGTCAATAGAGTATACAAAAGCTTAAAAAATAAAAACTATATTGCCCGTGAAAGCCTGACTCGCGGCAAATGGATCATTCTGAAATAAGATGATGATGATAATATGCCAGGGCAGTTCAAAACGACCGGATTGTTGTCGAAAGTCCCAGAAACCTGCCCAGTATTGTCCGTTTGAACAACATGCGCCAGGTCCACTTTTCCCGCAACCCGAAAATTGCTGCATTTCTGCATGAGTATGATTATGTACAGGAATTCAGAGAAGGCGTTGACGGAATGTATAAGGAGATAGAGAAAGCAGGGTTGCCGGTGCCTGAATATAAGGATGTCGCTTTTATGCTGCATGCGACAATCCGGAACGGCATCAATGTCGTAGATAATGTCGCAGACAACCATGTAGCCATAATAAAGCTTTCCGCTACTGAACAGGAGATTCTTGAGCATTTGCAGAATTCGCCGACACTTTCTGCGAAAGAGCTTGCCGCTCTGCTCCACAACCCCCCCAGAACAATCCAACGTAATATGACTGCATTAAAAGAAAAAGGATTATTACGGAGAGAAGATTCTGACAGAAAAGGTAAATGAATTTTATTAAAGTAAAGGACAGTGATAAAGTGCCAAGACAATTCAAAACAGCAAGACAAATCAATAAGCTAAAAGTCATCGAGGCTGCCAAAAAACTTGGCGTTTCCCAGCCGACGCTCAGCGCCTGGGAGGGTGAGCGGAAGTCTCCCGGCCTGGACAATCTGGAGAACATGGCTGACCTTTACGGCGTCACTGCCGATTTCCTGCTAGGCCGTACCGAATCCCGGATACCGGATTCCAGACAGCCCATTTCCCTGCAATCATTGCCAGCGTTTCATGGCAGGCCGGTATGGTCTGCCACATATGGATGGCTGCTGGTGAATGCTGCCGACAGGCTTCTGACCTTTCCTGACGGCCATACCCTGCCTTTTGTGGACATAGCCAGTGAATTATTTATCTCTGCCCCTCCCTTTTCTGAAGCAGAACCGCCGAACGGACAACCCCTGTCTCGGTCTGAGGTTAACAGGCAAAAGGAAATCTGGCTGGAACCGATTTCCCCAGACTCGGATTTACGAAAAGAGCTACAGGGATGGTACCGTGTCAAGGACCGGTTTGTCGAGAACGAGTATGGGAACCGGTTTTATCTGGATACTTACGGCTCCAAATGGCTGGCATTTACTCCTGAGACTGAAGCATAAAAGAATCCGACGCCCTGCATCCATTGTATACAAGGCGTCGGATTTTGATTATTCATGCTTTCTGAACGGGCTGCCAAATATTCAGTTTTTATGTTCAGAGCATCATAAGGAGAAGAACATTTCTATTTTCTTCTTATATGCATCCCTCCATTTCCAACTGTATTCTTTCATCTTAAAGATTTCACCGCCTCCTCTCTGTTATATACTGTATATGGAAAAGCCGCAGAACCAAGAATCTGCATCATCTGCAAATTCGTTGGCTCTGCGGCTTAGCGGCTGGCTCCTGAATCACGGTTATTTGAAATTGTTCCACATTTATTAGAATTTCCTGTTTGCACTTTGGGCAGAATACGGGAAAGTGTTTCATAGTTGTATCTGCCCTGATCTTATCGCGGGTCTTGCTTCCGCATAATGGACAATAAATCCAATCAGATTCATACATTTTCTTCTTTGTTATTTGTTTTCCTCCTAACGAAAGTTAACATCTTATTGTTTTACATATCATGTCTATAAACGGTATCAGCACATGTCAAGTGTCCATTTTTCGGCAAGCTAACCACATAAGGCAGGGAATCTATTTTAAAGCCCCTGCCCAAACCGATAGGCTTTATTTAGATATTCGCTATGCCTTGTCATTGACACTGTTCCACATCCATATCCCAGCACTATCCCCTGGTCATCCAAATTCAGATACTGCACCAATGTCTTATAATGGCTTTCATCTGCTCCGGGACAGCTATCCGCTAATTCCTCCGCAGTCCGTCCCAATCCGCTTCCACTAGAAGTAGCAAAAAGAACAATCTTTTTCCCTGTAAAATCATAAGTTTCCAAATATGTCCGGATAACCATAGGAGCAGTGTACCACCAGATTAAAAAACCGAGAAAAATTGTGCCATGCTCCGCAACCGGGACATTGCCTTGCAATAGTGGATGTTTACTTTTACTCTTAACTTTTACACTTAACATCATACTATTTTCCTGATTCTTCAATATATTCCTCCAAACACACCCCTTTCTCTTTCATCTCCTTTGCAGCCTCTTTCCCGACATACCGATAATGCCACGGTTCATTACTAATCCCCGTAATTTCTGTTTTGTCGGAAGGATACCGTTTAATAAAACCATATCTGTGAGCATTTTCTGCAAGCCATGTGTAAACAGAATCTCTGGACGATACAGACGTATCTGCATTGATATCCACACTCAAACCAATTTCATGCTCACTTGTTCCCGGAACTGCTACCCATTCTTTTGCTAACTTTTCCGCTTCTTTTCTTGAATTACCTTCGTTTTCAAAAGCCACAATCTTTTCGTCCAAAATTTGCTGCTGTTCTTCAGAAGTTCGATAGCCTTCCCGAACAAATAACTGTAACCCATCTGCCCTTGCTGCATCAAACATCGACTGCAATTCTGGGTATATTCTGGAATCCACCTTCTGGCCATTTGACAACTCTGTTAATTCCATTTCATAATCCTTCGGAATACGATGGTTTTTATTCACCAAAATCAAATTCCAATCACCGGATGTGTCTGCCTGTGAAATAAGTTCTGCGCCATTCCTAAAAATCCAGCTTCCTAAAATCACCAGCACAAGGAATAGTAACAGCCTCTTTATGGGAGATTTTCTTTTCTTATATCGTCCCATTTATTTTACTTCCGCCTTTTTATATACCAAATACAAGACCGGAACAATGACAAGGCAAAGCACCATATATAGAGGTATCAGGAATGTAAAAACTCCCATTACATTTCCTCCGATCTCACACAAAAGAAATTCGTCATGGTATGTGCATATCCTCAGCAGCATATCAGGGAAAAAGGATACAAGACGAGTCAAAATTGTAATTCTTCCCAAAAACATCGGCGCACAGGATAATGCAAAAGGAATTACCACTGCAATTACTGTGGAGCGTGTAACTGCCGATACTGTCATTGCCAAAAGTGTAATAAATATACTTCCGACATATCCGCCGATTGTAACAAAGAAATATTTTTGCAGGTAAGTCCAATTATAAATACTCATCCAGTTGCTTTCTCCAAGCTGTACCGGGCAATTTGCGCCTCCAACACCCAGCGCCCCTAATATGATTATCGTGAAGAGAAGTATAGACGCCCAATATAAAACGGTAGTAATCAAAAATCCGGCGCCGATTTTTGACAATACTGCCTTGTTTCTTCCCAGTTTGCTTGAGAAGAAAATAGAATCCGCTTTCCATAAATATTCGTCAGAAAAAATTCCTGCTACAAGAGCCCCAAGAATCACAACTAATAACGTCATTAAAGTCGGAAGATACTGTGAATCCAAAAGCGCTTTCCAGCCTTCCGCATATTCGTAGTAAAAAGGTGTCTTGAGGTTCTCCCACTGGCTGATCAGGAACTCTTTTTCTTTTTCCGAATAGGTACCCTCTACCTCTTCTCTGGAAAGATATTCTTTCAGACTACCCACTCTTACCTGATAAATTCCTGCTGCTTCCTCCGGCGATAAACTGTCCGCACGATAATAATCCCACTCATCAAATCCGGCAAATCCATTATTCAGCATCTCGTGGATATCCCGAAGTCCCTGCTGTTTCACAGACGCTTCATCAAGATCAGGTGTTTCTGCCAAAATCTTTTGATTTTCCTCTATTACCTGCCTTAATACGTCCTCAGTCAACTCGCCTTTCCATTCATTTTTTACGGACTTCAATTCTTTCGCAGCTGAAATCCCCCGAAGCACTTCTCCGCCTTCCGTCGTATACGTCACATCCCTAAGAGTGAGAAAACCTCCCACTATCAACGCTGCCGCCAAAACAATAAGGACAATCTTATTCACCGGCTTTACAAGAATTTTTTTAATTTCAAAATTCAGCATTGCTGTCACCTGCCTTTTCTCCAAAATAGTATAAGAATAAATCTTCCAGATTTGCATCCACAAGTTCTGCATCCTCCATTGGCTTTTTCGCCGAGATAATCCGAAGTTCCACATCGTGAGCTTCTGACTTCATATTAGAAATCTTATATTTCTTCATGTACTTTTCCACTTCGCTTTTATTTACAAAACACTTCCATACGCTCTCTGCCATCGTTCCCAACAGTTCAGCCGCAGTACCGTTGTGAAGGATTTTTCCTTCTTTCATCAGCAGTATTTCATTCGCAATGTACTCAATGTCTGAGACAATATGCGTTGATAAGAGCACCAGCCGATTTTCAGCCAATTCGCTAATCAGATTTCGGAACCGGATACGCTCGTTTGGATCAAGTCCTGCCGTCGGCTCATCCAATATCAGTATTTTCGGATCATTCAACATTGCCTGTGCAATTCCTGCTCTCCGTAACATACCTCCGGATAATTGTTTCATTTTCTTCCTTGCCGCCTTTTGAAGTCCTACTCCCGCAATCAGTTCCCTGACTCTCTTTTTAGCCACAGCCGGGCGAATCCCTTTGATGGATGCAATATACAGCAGATAATTTTCTACCGTGAAATCCGGATAATATCCGAAATCTTGTGGAAGATACCCTAAAATTTCTCTATATTTTCCGTCCATTTTTAAAATATCACGCCCATTGCAGGTAATCTTTCCGCTTGTAGGACGAAGTAACGTACAAAGCATACGCATAAGCGTTGTTTTCCCGTAAACGGTAGATAGTGCGTACCTATACAAAACTGGAGCAAACCTGTATGATAGA
>OFHA01000251.1_pt1 | contig 48693 bp, 43 predicted proteins | sample 1521891 | NCBI WGS metagenome assembly OFHA01 (sample SAMEA3504089, study PRJEB24116) | mouse gut metagenome | biome: mouse gut; feature: mouse-associated habitat; material: faeces | place: Denmark | collected 2011
TTGGCGCTTTGGGTGGACATATCCATTTTTCAATTACAGTTTGCGGAAACTCAAGTTTTGATTTTCTTTTCATGATTCTTTTCAGGAATCCAGGCCGGAGCGGATTAACTGGCTGCGGATTTGCGGCCCAAGGGTCATTGCCAGAACCATTTTTATGAGATCTCCGGGAAGAAAAGGGATAACCCCGGCAAAAAGTGCGGACTTAAAATCAAGATTAGCCTGAAACGCCAGCCATGAGGTACCCAGTACATAGCAGACGATGGTACCCAGAATCATTCCAATCAGACAGAGGATACGGCTGGAAGAAAATTTTTCAATGAAAATTCCGGCAATAACGGCCATGGGAAGAAAACCTGCCAGATAACCTCCGGTAGGACCGAAAAGTTTTTCCGGTCCGCTGGTGAACCCGGAAAAGACAGGCATACCGGCCAGCCCGATTAACAGATAGACCAGATAACTGATGGATGCATCTCTGGTGCCCAGAAGATACAGAGAAAAATAAATGACAAGATTTGTCAGAGAAATCGGCACCGGTCCAATGGGAAGGGAACAGGGGGCCAGAATGCAGGTAATGCCAGTCATCAGACCGATAACAGCAATCTGGCGAATGGAAAAAAAAGCGGGAGAAGAGAAAGAGTCTTTTGTGTTTAAAGGTGATTTTTTCATAATATCCTCCTGAATTTTATCTATGCGTATGATTATAAAAGCTGACGCGCAAAATGTCAACTAAAATATTTGAAAAGTTTACAATTAACCTCTGTAAAAGGAACGGAAATAATTTTTGCTTGATTTCTGCCGGAAGAAGTGGTATATTTAGTTTAAAATTAAACTATGAGGTAAGAGAGATGGACTGGATGCTTGAGGGTCTTCTGCAGGGGACTCAGTTTCAGACATTATATAACCGGAAAATCGAAGCATTGCGCGCAGAATATCATCTGCGGAAAATTGATATTGACATTCTGTATTTTCTCTATAAGTCCGGGGAACGCAACACATCGAAAGATATCAGCAGTCTCAATTTATTTAACAAAGGGCATATTTCACAGTCTGTGGACCGTATGGTAAAGCAGCAGTTAATCTATGCGGTGCCGGACCGGTCAGACCGCCGGTGCAGGCACCTGATGCTGACAGAACAGGCAGCCGGACTGGTGGCTCAGGTATCAGAGCTGCGTATGCAGATGTATAACATTATACTGAACGGAGTGACGGAGGAGGAAAAGAAAGTGCTGCTTCAGGTGTCCGGGAAAGTGAATCAGAATATGAAGGATGCCCTGTGCAATCGAAGGAGGTACAATATGAGAAACGAAAACGAACTGATGGATTATGCCATAAAACAGGAAACAGTCTGCAGGAAAAATGACAGTATTTCAGATAAATTATTTGAGGAGTACGGGGTAAACCGGGGACTGCGTGACATGAATGGAAAGGGTGTGCTCACGGGGCTTACCACCATTTCCAAAATCGTATCTTTTCAGGATGTGAACGGAAAGAAGGAACCCTGTGACGGACAGCTGTGGTACCGTGGCTATAATGTGCAGAATCTTGTGAAACGAATGGGAGACGACGGGTTTGGCTTTGAAAAAACAGCTTACCTGCTGTTGTTTGGTGAAATGCCGGGAGAGGAAGAACTGAGAGAATTTTGCGGGATTATGGCCCGGTGCAGAACCCTTCCCACCAACTTTACCAGAGACGTCATCATGAAAGCTCCCACCAAGGATATTATGAATTCCATGACCAGGAGTATTCTGACGCTGGCGTCTTATGACAGCCAGATGGATTCTCCGGAAGTGATAAGCAACAGTCTGCGCCAGTGCATTGAGCTTATCAGTATTTTTCCCATGCTGGCTGTATATGGCTATCATGCCTACAACCATTACGAAAATGACGACAGCATGTACATACACCGGCCGGAGCCGGAGCTTTCCACAGCGGAAAATCTGCTGTTGATGCTGCGTCCCGATAAACAGTACAGCAGGCTGGAAGCCAAGGTACTGGATGTGGCGCTTCTTTTGCATATGGAACATGGAGGCGGAAACAACTCTACTTTTACCACAAGGGTAGTGACTTCTTCCGGTTCAGACACTTATTCTTCCATTGCGGCGGCCATGTCGTCCCTGAAGGGGCCCAAACATGGCGGGGCCAACATAAAAGTAATGGAAATGATGGAAAATATCCGGGGTCATATTCATGATGTGCATGACATGGATGAAATTGAAGCATATTTAAGTAAAATTCTGGAAGGAGAGGCCTTTGACGGCAAGGGTCTGATTTATGGAATGGGACATGCGGTGTATTCCCTGTCCGACCCAAGAGAACAGGTATTTAAGAAATATGTGGAGAAGCTGGCTGCAGCAAAGGCACGGGAGGAAGATATGCTGCTTTATAACAGCATTGAGGAACTGGCCCCAAGACTGATTGCAAAGAAACGTCATATTTTCAAGGGAGTAAGCCCGAATGTGGATTTTTACAGCGGGTTTGTATATGAGATGCTGGGGATTCCCAAAGAGCTGTATACGGCTATTTTTGCCATTGCCCGAATCGTGGGCTGGAGTGCTCATCGCATGGAAGAACTGATTGGAATGAATAAGATTATCCGTCCTGCCTACATGAGCGTTATGGAAGAAAAGGAATAGCCGGATATCTTTTGTTTCGGGAGTATGATAACAGACAGATACATAAAGACAGTCTGGCAGGAGGGGCGGAAAATCCATGAAACTGATGGGATGGAACTATGAGGGGAGAAAAATATCAGAAAAACTCCATCAGCAGATTCTGGAAATTACCGGGATTCTGAATGATTCAGAGCAGTCCGGCAGAAGAAGCTGGGGGTCTTTGCAGCGGTATATGGCAGAAGAACTGGGAACAAAGCCGGGCCAGATAAGAACCATCAAGCGGATGATGGAGGAATTCGGTATTCTGAAAAAGGGGGTTCTCAAATCTTCTGAAATTCCGGACAGAGAGCAGATTTACACGAAGAACGGGCGGATGCTGCTGGGATTGCTGGAAACGGAACAGCTTATGGGGCAGAAGCCCACGGAGGCTCATCTGGAGCAGATTCAGGAGCTGCGGGAGATTTACCGCCTGTATTATCAGAAAGAGCTGATTTCCTATACCTGTGAAAAAGGAATGCTGCATCCGTTAAAAGCCACGCTGAAAGCATTGAAAGCGTATGGATATCTGGATTACTGGGAATGGTATCTGCTCAATACCATTATCCGCAGAGATGACGACCTGCAGCAGGAGACAGAGCTTTTCCGTCTGATAGATGAATATCGGGCGGGAAAGTTATCTTTCCAGGACGGAGATGTGGTGGCAAATAAGCTGTCCCATATTTATGTATCCGGTAACTTTGCATATGCGGGATTTCTCCGGGAAGAAGGGAAGAACCTGAATTTGAAACTTACATTAAACGGAGAACTTCAGGAACTTGCAGATAAAATTACAGATGAGAGGTGAGCATGTGTCCCAGGAAGCGGAAAAAATGATTGATGCCCGGATTGACGCCAGACTGAGGAAGATTATGGAAGAAAGGAATCTGTATGAAGGGGCTGCACACAGCCCTCAACAGAAATCCGAAGAAAGAGCGGTTATGCCAGAACTGGCTTCCGGCGGGCTGCCAGCCCGGAAACCCAGGCAGCAGACGCTGCATCCTCTGAACCAGATTCTTTACGGGGCGCCGGGAACGGGCAAAACCTACAGTGCGGTGGAATATGCCCTTGCCATTCTGGAAAACAGAGCTGTTTCGGAAGCGCCGCTTACGAATCATGAACGGACTGTCCAAATGGAAACCTGGGAATCATACAGGGCTTCCGGTCAGATCGTTTTTACTACGTTTCATCAGAGCTACGGATATGAGGAATTTATTCAGGGTATCCGCCCTGGGACTTCCGGGGAGACAGTATCATTTCAGGTAGCAGACGGTATTTTCAAGAAGATGGCCGATGCTGCCCGGAAAGATATGGAGAACAGTTATGTGATTGTTATTGATGAGATTAACAGAGGAAATATTTCCAGAATTTTCGGAGAACTGATTACACTGCTGGAAGAAGATAAACGCTGGGGAGAACAGAACCAGCTTGCAGTTACGCTGCCGCTGGGAGAGTTATTTGCCATTCCGAACAATCTGTATGTGATTGGCACCATGAATTCGGCAGATAAATCCATTTCGCTGATTGACGCCGCATTGCGCAGAAGATTTGATTTTGTGGAACTGGCTCCCAGGCCGGAACTGATTGGAGATGCCGTGCTCAGGGATGTGATGGTCAGACTGAACAGGTATCTGCGGCGGGAACTGCGGAGTACGGATTTGCTGGTGGGACATTCCTTTTTTATCGGAAAACGGGAAAAAGATCTGGGAAATATTATGAACCGGAATATAATCCCTCTGCTGTATGAGTATTTTTATGATGAGGAAGCAAAGGTAAAAAAGGCGCTGGAATGTATTTCAGACAGCAATTTTGAAACGGATGGTACAGGAAACCGGAGGGTTCGGGTAAAAGAGAAGGGCAGCTAATGACAAATGGTTTTGAATTTATGAAACTGAAAACAGAGCGCCTGCCAAAAGCCTGGCAGGAACCAGGGGCGCTGGCAGAGCTGGAGCAGTTTCTGCAGGAAAACTGGCGGCAGCGGGCTGTCTTTTACAGGGATGGGCAGGTGACCAGCCGGCAGCAGTTTATTGATTTTGATAAAAAAGACGGAATTAAACTTCAGAATTATATCGGAACCATTTTATTTCGAGGCGGGCAGCTCAATATTTTTCCTAAAATCTTTAAAGAAGATGAGGACGATTCTGATGGGGACAGGCTGATGCCGGACGATTTGATAAAGAATCTGGTTTACTGGCTTGGCTACTGTGACAGACTGCATTTTCCTTTTATCTCTGTAAAGAGTCAGCTGTCACATACGGAAAATCTTCTGGAACTGTTTATCACCGTTTATGTCCACTATGTAAAGGCGGCAGTGGACCGGCAGCGGTATTACCAGTATGAGGAAATTGCAGAAACCGGAACATTTATAAAAGGAAGAATTAATTTTAATAATTATGCCGGGAATTATGCTGCCGGACAGCCTCATCATCTGAATTATACATATTCCGGATTTGTATTTGATAATCAGATGAACCGGATTGTAAAGTGTACCTGCCAGCTCCTGCTGAATCTGACCGGTCAGGACGGGACGAAACAGATTCTGCAGAATATTCTTATGAAACTGGGGGATGTGACCAGCCAGGTCTGCCGGCCTGGTGACTGCGATGGAGTGCACCTGAATCTTCTTCGCTCCGATTACCGGATCATTCTGAGTATGAGCAAAATGTTCCTGCTGAATCAGTTTGCTTCCTGCCAGACTGGGGCGGCAGATACCTTTTGCTTTCTGTTTCCGGCGGAACTGCTGTTTGAAGGATTTCTGAGCGGTTTTATAAAGGAAATGTTTCAGGGAATGGCGCAGGTGAGAATCCAGACCGGGGATCAGTACCTGGCCAGCCTGGTGGTGGACGGGGAAAATCTGGGAGATGTATTCCGGCTGCGGGAAGATATTCTGATTGAATCAGACCGGGGAATTGTGGTGCTGGATGCAAAATACAAGGAAATTGACCGGTTCCGGAAGGTGAAGGAGAACCGGAAATTAAAGGTGAGCGATAATGATATAAAACAGATGGCCGTCTATGCCGCAAAACGAGGTGCCAGGAAACTGTATCTGCTCTATCCCCTTCATCGTGATGAGGAGCCGGAAACCATGGAGGTGCGTTTTGATATTCACCTGGGAACGGACAAAGATTCGTCCTGCATTCCGCTGGAAATATTGAAAGTGCCTTTTGCCTTCGGGGAGAATGAAGGAGAAACCAGGGAACTGCTGCGGGGGATTCTGTGGCGAGTGCTGGAATGATTGATGTTCATATCTTTTTTTATCGCTGTTGCGGCTGGTGTAGCTTGCCACTGCATCATCAAATGGTTAGACGACGATGACAGGAGCAACAAATAACCTGCTGGGTGCTTTGCCAGTATAAAAGTAAAGAAGAATCCCTAAACCGTACTGCCATACAGTTTAGGGATTCGTTCTTTTGTCAACGTGGACTTTTCATTTCTTTTTGCCTGTTGGCATTATAGCATATGCAAAAATGTTTTTCAATATGCTTCTATGCAAAAATTTTATCCTTAATACCCGGCCATTCAAAGCAGAGAAAATTTTGCAGGAGGGTTCCATTGTAAAAAGTTCCGACAACTGCATATGGGCAAAAATAATTTAAAATCCTGTCCGGAATAATTTCTCTTTACCAGACAGGATTTTTTTTGTACAATAGAAGAGCAGCTGATACGGCTTTAACCGTTATCTGTAAAATTCACAGAAAGGAAACAGAGATATGAAAAAGATCATTTGTCACAAAAGAAAAATATTCCGCAGAACCGGAGTTTGCTTAATACTGGCCATGGTTCTGCTGGCAGTAACCGGATGTGGAAATCAGGATATACGAAAAGACAGCCCTTCACAGGAAAGTGCGTCCGGGCAGGGGCAGGATGGACAGTCCCCAGACAGCCAGCAGAAAGACGGAGAGTTATCAGACAGCCAGCGGAAGAATGAAGAGTTGCCAGAAAGTAAACAGAAAGAGAAACAGTCATCAGACAACAGCCAGCCGCCGGCAGATCAGCAGACAGCAGGACAGACAGCTCAGAACGGAAATCAGACAGGAACGGTAAATCAGCCGAAGCTCAGTCAGGAGGAAGCCAGGGAGGCAGCCCTGGAACATGCCGGGGTGACCGGGGAGGAAGCTGTGATTATCAAAGAAGAACTGGACTATGACGATGGTGTAACAGAGTACGAAATTGAATTTGTGGCCAGTGGGATCAGATACGAATATGAAATCAGTGCTGAGGATGGGGCAGTACTTAGCAGTTCTCAGGAGCCGGTGGAACAGCTTTCGGAAAATCTCCAGGGACAGGGAATTATTTCTGTGGAAGAAGCAAAAGAGGCCCTGTTAAAACATGGGGGATTCACCCCGGAGCAGGTGACTTATACAAAAGTCGAGATGGAGCAGGACGACGGCGTGACAGAGTATGAGATTGAATTTTATGCAGGAGGAAAAGAATACAGCGGTAAGGTAAACGCATCTACAGGCGCCATAATGGAGTATGAGATGGAATAGGACAGTATACAAAAGGAAAATGTTTCTGTCAGGAGGAGAGGGAAATGACAAAAGAAGAACTGGCGCTTGAATTTATAGAACGTTTGAGGCAGGAGTATTCGGACGCAGGTTGTACCCTGGATTATAATCAGGCATGGAAACTGCTGGTCAGCGTTCGCCTGGCGGCTCAGTGCACGGATGCCAGAGTAAATGTGGTGGTACAGGATCTTTATGCAAAATATCCGGATATCGCATCGCTGGCAGAAGCGCCGGTGGAAGACATCGAGGCGATTGTCAGGCCCTGCGGGCTGGGACGAAGCAAAGCCAGAGATATCAGCGGCTGTATGAAAATGATTCAGGAGAACTACGAAGGAAAAGTTCCTGATGATTTCCAGGAACTGCTGAAACTGCCCGGTGTGGGAAGAAAAAGCGCCAATCTGATTATGGGAGACGTGTTTGGGAAACCTGCCATTGTTACAGATACCCACTGTATCCGTCTGGTAAACCGTATGGGACTGGTGGATAATATCAAAGAACCTGAAAAAGTGGAGATGGCCCTGTGGAAGCTGATACCGCCGGAGGAAGGCAGCGGCTTCTGCCACAGACTGGTGTATCATGGCAGAGATGTGTGTACTGCGCGGACCAGTCCCCGCTGTGAAGCATGTTGTGTCAGTGACCTGTGCGCCCGAAATGGTGTATAAACAGAGAAAGTGAGGAAATACAGATGGCAGTAATCAGACCTTTTTGTGCAATCAGACCAGCCAGGGAAAAAGCAGCCGAAATAGCGGCACTTCCCTATGATGTGTACAATCGGAGAGAAGCGAAAGAGGAAGTGTTGAAACATCCGGAAAGTTTTCTGAAAATAGACCGGGCAGAAACTCAGCTTGCAGATACCGTAGATACTTACGATTCCCAGGTATACCGGAAAGCCCACGATACTCTGTGGGAGATGGTAAAAAACGGTTCCTTTGTAACAGAAGAAAAAAGATGTTATTATGTATACGAGCTGACTATGAACGGCAGGAGCCAGACCGGAATTACAGCCTGTGCTTCCATTGACGACTACGAAAAAGGCGTGATAAAAAAGCATGAAAATACCAGAGCGGAAAAGGAAAAGGACAGAATTAATCATGTGAGTATCTGCAATGCCCAGACCGGGCCGATTTTTCTGGCTTACCGCTCCAGTCCAATGATAAATGAAGTGGTGGAGGAAGTAAAAAAAGAAGAGGCACTCTATGATTTCACAGCGGAAGACGGAATCCGTCATCAGGTATGGGTGATTTCCCAGGAGAACCAGATTGAAACGGTGGAAAAAGCCTTTGCAGGAATCGGAGAAATCTATATTGCGGACGGACATCACCGGGCCGCTTCGGCAGTGCGTGTAGGGCAGATGCGTAGAAAAGAGCGTCCCGGCTATACCGGAGAAGAAGAATTCAACTATTTTCTGTCGGTGCTGTTTCCCGACGAACAGCTTATGATTATGGACTATAACCGTGTGGTGAAGGATTTGAACGGGCTGACAGAAGAAGCATTTCTGGAAAAAGTATCAGAAATTTTTCAGGTAGAAAAAACGGATGCGGCAGGAGCAAAGCCAGAGCAGAAGGGCAGATTTTCCATGTATCTGAAGGGCGCCTGGTATCGGTGCGCCATGAAGCCGGAAGATATTCCGGACGATCCGGTGGAAGGGCTGGATGTGTCGGTACTGCAGAACCGTCTTCTGGCTCCTGTTCTTGGGATTAAAGACCCGAAAACTGACAATCGGATTGACTTTGTGGGAGGAATCCGTGGACTGGAAGGGCTGGAAGAGCAGTGCAAAACAGACTGTGTGGCAGCTTTTGCCATGTTTCCCACTTCCATTCAGGAGCTGTTTGCAGTGGCAGACGCAGGGCTTTTGATGCCCCCCAAATCCACCTGGTTTGAACCGAAACTGCGCAGCGGCCTGTTCATTCATGCTATTGGGAATCCAAACACCTGACAGAGACGTGAAATGGCTTCTTCCATGTGTTCCGGGGAAATGGCGGAATAGTTCATAATAAAAGTGTGTTCCACAGAGGGACATTCCTGTGCATAATACCGGGACAGAGAAGCCATGCCCAGCCCCAGTGATTTTGCCCGTTGGAGAATGATTTCATCGGGAACAGAGGTATCGACATACATCAGAAAATGCAGCCCTGCGTCTTCTTCCGTAATGGTAATATGGGGGGAGAGGGGGCTGTTTTTTAAACCTTTCAAAAGTAAATCCCGCTGACCGTGGTAAAAATTCCGCATACGATTAATGTGCCGCTCAAAATGTCCGTCCTGCAGAAAACGGGTCAGGGTGTACTGTTCAAAATTAGATACCGTACAGGAATAAAATCCCATGGTTCTGCGGAAACGCTCCATCAGATGATGGGGCAGTACCATGTAGCTGATTCGGACAGTGGAGGCCAGAGCCCTGGTAAAGGTGTTCATATAAATGACTTTTTCCATCACATCTATACTCTGGAGGGAAGGAATGGGCTTTCCCATAAAACGAAATTCGCAGTCATAATCATCTTCAATAATATACCGGGAGTCAGAACCGGAAGCCCAGCCCAGCAGCTCATATCTGCGGCCCACAGGGGTTACAATTCCCGTGGGAAAATGGTGGGAAGGAGAAATATGTACAATATCTGCTCTCAGTTCTTCCAGATTGTGAATACAGATTCCCTGGCGGTCCATGGGAATGTGGCGGCAGGTGACCTGGTTGCTTTTGTAGATGGCAGAAATTTTCTGATAGCCGGGCTCTTCCACTCCATAGATTTTTTCACGGCCCAGCAGCTGAATCAGCAGGCCGTAAAGGTATTCCGTGCCGGCTCCCACAATAATCTGTTCCGGCTGCACAGACATGCCGCGAAAATCTTTCAGATGGGCGGCTATGGCCTGCCGCAGAGGAAAAATACCGCCGCCGGGGGGATTTTTCATCAGTTCAGAACTTAAGCTGCCGATAACCTCCCGAAGCAGCTTTGCCCATATGGAAAAGGGAAAAGTGTCCGGATGGGTCTGGCTGCTGGTAAAATCCGCAAAATAAACATCTTCCGGCTGTTCCGGCACGGGTTCCCGGACAGGGAGCTGAGGTGCGGAAACCGGGCCCGCAGAAATATCTGCAGCATAATACCCTTTTTTGGGAATGGAATAAATATAGCCCTCTGCCAGAAGCTGGGCGTAAGCATTTTCAATGGTGATGGTGCTGACATTCAGATGTCCGGCAAAACTCCGTTTTGAGGGGAGACGGTCATTGGGGGCCAGGACTCCGTTCAGAATATCATTTTTAATACATTTATACAAATATTCGTACAGGCTGTCCGGGCCAATATCAGAAAAAGAATAGGTAAGCATATGAGGAAGCCTCCAGTCTGGCTGTTTTAAAACTCTTATAAATCAGTTTTTCAGTATTGCCAATATTATAATGAACAAAAGAGGATTTGTAAATAACTTGATAGAAAAGTTAATGAAATGGTATAATGTGGACAGATATTATACCGCTTAAAAGGGCACAGGTTTCCATATTTTATTACGAAGTGATTATGGAATGAATAATTTTATACAAAAATCAGGAGATAAAATGGCAAAAACACGAGCAGACAGAAAAAATTACAAGTGTGCATTTCAGAAACATGCCCATACTTATGATAACTGGAAAAATGGAAGTGATATCAGTCGCAGGCTTCTTTTGTGTTATTGTGTTGAGTGCGGGTTAAAATGCAAGATTATGCAGGATAATAATATTTACAGAACGTCACAGGCAGATACAGACCTGGAGAAAGTTCTTGGGACGCATGATTTCAGATTATTGCTTAAAGCAGTAAAACATGCTAAAGTTTATCAGTTCAAAGAGTTTAAAACAGAATATAATGAAGTTGTGACAGCGGAAAATTTTCATCAGGTTTGCAGGTATTGCATAGAGCAAAAAAAGGGAGAAACAGATTCTTTAAATGAATTTGAAAAAATATTGAAAGCTATTGCAGAGTGGTTGAAAGAGGAGATTTGATTTTATGAGATTTTTTACATGGAAGGATATTGAACGTTACTGTCTGAAGAAACGAAACCAGTGGGAAGGCTCCATAGATTCTATAGAAGTTTATCCGGATGAAATGATAGTATATGCAAAAGAGGATGTGAGTGACAGTCAGATTTTGGACATACTTGGCGATATTTTTCCAGGGAATATTAATTCTGCTGACAGCATCATAAACCTTGACAGAGAGGGAGAATATCTCCATATTTCTTTCGAAAGGGAGTATGACGTATGGAAAAAGATGACGAAACCTTTATTTGAGAAAGTGATTTACAGTGAGTCGGCTTATCCTTCCGGTGCATTGAAAGAACTGGCATGTCCTGTTGTGGCATTTCATTCTTATAAGGGTGGTGTTGGACGTACCCTTTCCCTGCTTGCATTTGCAGGAGCATGGACAAATGTGCATAAAAATGATGAAAAAAACAGGCTGCTTATTATAGATTCAGACCTGGAGGCTCCCGGACTGACCTGGATACAGGGAGGAGGAAACGAAGATGATTTCAGCTATCTGGATTTGCTGACATTGATTCAGGATATGGATAATATGGAAAGTGTGGTGGAAACAGCAGTACAGGAACTGGGAAGTCTGACTGTCTCCATTGAAACAGACCAGCAGGAAGTGGAACATATATTTTTGCCAACATTCCGGTATGATGAGCAGCTGTTTGATTTGTATGCTACTCCAGGGTCTGTTATAAGAGGAAAGAACAAAGCATATGTTCTGGCAGAAATAATATCCCATATAGCCTGTCGTCTCTGCGCTTCTGCAGTGCTTGTTGACCTGAGAGCCGGAATCAGTGAGTATTCAGCCCCATTGCTTTTTGATCCGAGGGTTAAAAAATATTTTGTAACATCTACTTCTTATCAGTCTGTGACAGGTACAAAAAAGCTCCTTGAGTATCTTGCAAAAGGACTGGAAATAACAGAAGCTGCAAACCTGCCGACAGTTTTATTAAACATGGTGCCTCCTGAGCTGAATCCGGTGGAGAAGGAGGAAATTATCGGTGAGCTTATCAGCTGCTTTAAGACAGAAACGCATAATGAGCAGCTGTTGGATAATCTGGTAATTGAACTTCCCTTTGCAAGTGAACTGATTCATTTAACGAAACTTTCACAGATTCTGGAACGTCTGAAACCCAGGGATATGTATCGTATCATGGAAACTATTGTCCGGCAGTATTATGGCGTGGAAAGCACGAAGCAAAATAATTTTGGAGAAAAGCAGCGTGAAATAATACTGGATGAAATTTATCATTTTGCAGACAGGCAAATTACTGCGGAGGCGAATGGAGCTGCCGGGATGCTGCTGACAAAATCTGTAAAGAATTTATGTACCAGATATCAGACTCATATTCCGGCTGTGGTCATCAGAGGTGCCAAAGGTTCCGGTAAAACTTTTCTCTATCGACAGCTGGCAGAAAAAAAACAGTGGTTTGCGTTTTGTGACAATATTAATGAAAAAAATGTCAGAAGAAAAGGAGGACATATCCTGCCTGTACTGGCATCAAAAAATATCGGACAATTGAATGAAGTATTACAGGAATGTATTCGTGAATTTAATACAAATCTTTCTTTTGCGGAAGTGCCGGAATCGTTATATGTGGATAATTCCGGTAAAATCAAATTGCAGAGTGGACATAATACGGAATGGCTGACGTTCTGGGAACAGATGATTGCCGGTTCTGTGAATAAAAGATACCATTCTTTCGAACGGATAAATAAAGAACTTGAAAAACAGGGAGAAAAAATAGTATTTTTGATAGATGGTCTGGAAGATATTCTGCGCAATGTTTCTTCGGATGCCATACAACAGGAGGCAGTTCAGGTTCTGTGTCAGGATATTGTCAGTTTATTGTCAGTCAAATATAAAAACATGGGGATTATTATATTTTTACGCAGCGATATGGCTCAAAATGCAATTACTGTAAACTACGAACAGTTTAAACAATCTCAGGGAGATGTGGAACTGAAATGGTCTTCTGACGAGGCTTTAAAACTGACAGTATGGCTGGTGGGACAGGCTGCAGGTGATTTTTACGAAGGGTCTGTTCCAGTGGAAAATGCCACACGGGATGTAATAGACAGACATCTGGAAAAACTCTGGGGATTGAAATTGGGGAAAAATGATTCCAACGAAGCATATTCTTCAAGGTGGATTCTGGCAGCATTGTCTGATTTTAATGGTCAGCTGCAGGCAAGGGATATGATTCGTTTTTTGAAAAATGCAGCGCGGTCGGCTGTAAGAAATCCGTCTTATGAGGACCGCATACTGATGCCGGCAGAAATACGCAAGGGCGTGTCAATCTGTTCAGAAGAAAAAATTGAAGAAATTAAAACAGAGTATGAAACGTTGAAACCTATATTGGAAAAACTGAAAAATTTAACGCAGGAAAAGAAAATTCTGCCTTTAAATCCTGGAGAGAATCTTCTCACTCCTATGGAGGAAAAATTAATGATTCAGGCGGGATATCTGACAAGAGACGGAGAAAAGCTGTATTTGCCTGAAATTGTAAGACATGCACTGGGTTTCAGATATGAAAGAGGTGCAAGACCAAAAGTTCTGTCTCTGCTTTTAAAACACTAAAGTAATCCACATCCCGCCTGCACCACAGCATCTTTTTCTGAAATTCCGCCAGACTCCGACAGAATTCGTTGCAGAACTGTGGTATAACAGTTTTTATATGAAATGGCACGGAAACATAAGATATGTTGGAGGAAACTATGGACTTAAAAGATTTTTTACGACAGGAGGATTTTATTGTAAAATGCCAGTGGGGCATCAGTCTGATGAATGCCAGACTGCAGATGATAAATGCGGAACTCAGTATGCGCTGCGGCAGAAAAGTGATACACAGCTATTCCAGCAGGATTAAATCCTATGACAGCATTGCCGCAAAACTGCGGAAAAAGGGGCTGCCGGAAACGGTGCGTTCCATGGAGCAGCATGTCAGCGACGTGGTGGGAGTACGGGCGGTCTGCACCTATACGGACGACTTGTACCGGATTGGGGAAATGCTCTGCGCCCAGCGGGATATGCGCCTGTTAAAGAAAAAAGATTACATTCGTAACCCCAAAAAGAGCGGATACCGCAGTCTCCATCTGATCTTTCAGGTACCTGTGTCCTTTCAGGAAGAGGTACGATGGATTCGGATTGAAGTACAGCTTCGGACCGGAGCCATGGACTACTGGGCGGGGCTTGATTACCAGCTTCAGTATAAAAAAGAAAACCGGGAGGCGAAAAATATCAGCCGTGAACTGAAAGAATATGCCAACGCCATAGAGCAGATTGACAGTAAAGTGCTGGAGCTGCGGAAGCGGATTGAAGCCATTTAAAGACAAAAAAGGACAAAATTATACAAAAAAGCACAATTATATGGATTTGTTGCTTGAAACCTGTGGTCTGAGCAGTTATAATCAAAAAGAACTGTAAAATATTTATAAAATATTTACAAATATTGGAAAGTATGGAGGAAGCACAGGTGAAAGAGAACACAGTACCAAAAAGAAAAGCAGCCTTTGGAATCAGGGAAAAGATTTTGGCTATTGCATTTGTTCCTCTGATTTCGCTTGCGGTAATAGCTTCAGTTTTTTCTGCAATGACATTAAAAAAAGGAATGGAAGACGAGGCTGTCAAACGTCTGGAAGATGTGGCCGACGGACTGAAACATTCCCTGCGGGCGGTGGACCAGGGGGATTTCAGGTCTGAAGGCGGAGAACTGTATAAAGGAGAGCATAATATTTCGGCAGATCTTGAGGTGCTGGATTCTTTCAGCGCCAATTCCAATATTGATATTACACTGTTCTGGGGAGATACCCGTACCGTAACCACCCTGATAGATGAGAGCACCGGAAAACGTATGGCAGGAACTCAGGCGGCAGAGCATGTGGTGCAGGCAGTGCTGGAGGGAGGAAATGGCTTTACGGACAATGACATTATGATTAATGGAACGCCGTATTTCTGCTGTTACATACCCCTGGAAAATAATGACGGAAGCATAGCAGGCATGATTTTTACCGGAGAGCCCAGCAGCGATATTGAAGATTACATTAATCAAAAGGTACTGCAGATCATTACGGTAGCGGTTGTGATTATTCTGCTGAGCAGTGTGGTAATCATATATTTTTCCCGTACACTTGCGGGAGCTTTCAAAGAAGAAGAAAAGATTATTGAGCAGCTTGCAAAAGGGAACCTGAATGTGCATGTGGATGAGAAATTTCTGGGACGGAAAGATGAACTGGGACATACTGCCAATGCGCTGCAGGAACTGATCCACAACCTTTCCGGCATCCTCAATCACATTCGGCAGTCCTCCAGTGAGCTTCTTGAGTCCGGCAATTCTCTGGATGAAATGGCAGAACGTGTCAATGCCAATGCGTCAGAGATTGGGAAAGCAGTGGAAGAAATTTCCATGGGCGCAGTCTCCCAGGCAGAAGAAATTGAGACTGCTTCCGGTCAGATCATGGATATGGGCCATGTAATTGAAAATATTGTGGAAGATGTGGACAAGCTCAATGTTACCTCCCGTGCCATGAAAGAAGCAGGAGATACTTCTGCGGAAATTATGCAGCATCTGGCGGCGTCCACAGAACGGACCATTGGAGCTATCAGAAAAATCGGCCTTCAGGTTTACGCAACCAACGAATCTGCTCAGAAAATCCGGGAGGCAGTGGACATTATAGCCTCCATTGCCAGCCAGACCTCTTTGCTGTCTCTGAATGCAAGCATCGAGGCTGCCAGAGCAGGAGAATTTGGAAAGGGCTTTGCAGTGGTGGCTTCCGAAATTCAGAAACTGGCAGACGAATCCAGTAATTCCGCTCAGACTATCACGGATGTTATCAATGCTCTGCTGACAGAATCGGAAATGACGGTGGAAATCATGAAACAGGTGGAATCCATTATTACGGATCAGAGAGAGAAGCTGAAAGCCACTCAGAACCATTTTGAAAATGTAACCACAGGTATCAACAGTTCCAGAGAAGACACTTCCATGATTGAAAAGCGGACCCATGTGTGCGATTCCTCCAGAAAAACCGTGGTGGATGTAATCAGCAATCTTTCCGCCCTGTCTCAGGAAAATGCTGCTTCCGCACAGGAAACCACAGCTTCCATGGAAGAACTTAACGCAACTATTAATCTTCTGGCAGATGCGGCCAACAGCCTGAAAGGCCTGTCCGGCCAGATGGAAGAAGAAATGAAATTCTTTAAATTTTAAAATCAGGGTTTCAGAAAGTTTTTTTCAATCAGATCAGAACCGGAATAGAAAGACCAGGCTCCGGAAATAATATGAAGGAAGCGGAACTTTCCCTTCAAAAATGTTACACCGGAGGAAACAGGATGAAACCTGAGAAAAAAAGGAGCCGTTCCGTAAAATCGGAGACGACGTACTCCATTACGGACATGAACGGCAAAAAGGAATGGGGACATTACAGCTATCTGAACACCAACGGTGAAACAGACAGCCCCCGTATCTTTTCTTTTCTGGATGCCAACGGCAGGACCGGAAGAAAAAGCCTTCTGTATTCTCTGCTTCATATGAACGGAATGCTGAAAGGCCAGCGTCAGTAAAATTTCATTGTACCAGGCCCGCCCTCTGGCGGGCTCCATAGCTGCTCTTACTGAGGAAGCGAAAACTTTCCCGGTAAAAATCCGGCCTGCTCGGCAGAGATGTTGAGCAGGCCGGTCTGGCATAATGCCTGGGAAGAGAGGGTTTCCTGTCGAAATCATGTAATTTCCAGACACCGGCTGTTCCTTTCGGCTGATTTATGAGCACCGGAGAGGATGAACTGTAACAGAGGATCAGCTTCTGTAATAGATTTCACGGGAACCATGGATGCTTTCCCCTACAGAATCGTGAATCCATTTGACCGCACCCTCCAGATCCCTGCGCATCAGATAAGACCACAGGGTGTAATTATTCTGATACAGGGCGTCAATTCCATAAAGGGAACAGAATCGTTCCCAGAGGGTAAGCACCGGGATGCGGAAAGAATGGAAAATCAGAGGAATCAGAGTATTTTTGGATAAAAAAGCAAGTTCGTGCTGGAATTCAAAAGCGGCTCTGGCGGCTTCGCTGTCAGCAGCGGCTTTTTTTATGGCTTCCACTTTTTCGTGAAGAAGTTCCAGATCCTCGTCTGTCACGTGTTTCAGAAAAAGCTGAACAGCAAAACAGTCCAGGCCGATACGGATTTCCAGAATGGAGCGGATTTCTTCATCACGCAGATGCCCTCCGTTGTAGTTCATAATGGAAATCAGAGTTTCCAGTGTTCCGGCCCGGCGGTAATCAGCCACAAAAGCGCCCACTCTTGGCCTGATAATCACAAAGCCCTTCCGTTCCAGTTCTGCAAGGCCGCCGTTTACCACAGCACGGCTTACCTGCATGGACTGAGCAAGCTGGCGTTCTGTGGGAAGTTTTTCTCCGGTTTTCAGTTTACCGGACAGTATCAAATGCTCTAACTGCTGTACAAACAGTTCGTGGAGCGAGGGCGCACAAAGTTTCTGAAATTCCATAAAACACCTCCTGTAATCTGGTAGAACCATATACCAATAAATGCATTAACATTATTATATTGTAAGTTCTGTCTAAAATCAAGTGGGAAATTCGTGAAAAATGGCGAAAAATTACGGGTTTGTTGACTTATTATGTGGGGAATGTTAAAATTATATCAAAGTGCAGCAAGTGAAAAAATCTGGTTCAACCAGAAACCGGAAGGAGAAGGAGGAGAAGTAAATGAGTGAATTCAGAGTTTTGGAGATTAAGCAGAGCGTTTTTGAAGATAATGACAGGGATGCGGAAGCACTGCGGCAGGATTTGAAACGGGAAAAAACATTTCTGCTGAATCTGATGTCGTCTCCCGGCGCCGGGAAAACCACCACCCTGACCCGCACCATAGAGTCTCTTAAAGATGAGATGAAGATTGGCGTGATGGAAGCAGACATTGATTCTGACGTGGACGCCCACACCATTTCAAAGACAGGAGCCAAAGTAATCCAGCTTCATACAGGAGGCATGTGCCATCTGGACGCAGATATGACACGTCAGGGCATCAAAGGCCTTGGTACGGAAGAAATAGACCTGGCCATTCTGGAAAATGTGGGCAATCTGGTGTGCCCGGCGGAGTTTGACACGGGAGCTTCCAGAAACGCCATGATCTTAAGCGTGCCGGAGGGAGATGACAAGCCCCTGAAATATCCCCTGATGTTCAGTATCTGTGATGTGCTGTTAATCAACAAGATTGATGTGCTGGAATATTTCGACTTTGACCTGGAAGCATGCAAAGAGCGGGCAAAAAAATTAAATCCAAATATAAAAATCATACCTGTTTCTGCCAGAACAGGGGAAGGAATAGAAGAATGGGCCGACTGGCTCCGTACGGAAGTAAAGAAATGGAGGAACGAATAGAATGAAAGATTTGACAAGGATGTATTTTCCGGACTGGTATAAATGTGAATACAAACAGAAAGTGCTGGATCTGGCCAATCATATCGGAAGAAAGAAGCCGGGATCCAAAGGCGCTTACCAGTGGGATGATCCGGAATATGTAATCCTGGAAGCCGGCGTGGATGACGATATGGCGGAAGTGGGCATGGGCCTTGGAATCAGCGAGAAACGCTCGGTTGCTCAGATTGCCGGCATCGTGAAAAAGCCGGAAGATTACTGTTTTGAACAGTTAAAAAAGCTGGCCGTTTACGGAGTCTGTTTCTGGAATACAGTAGATGGAGAAGAAGTGTTCTGGGCGGAGACCTGGATTCCCGGAACCATGGAAATGATTGTAAATAATTCAGAAAACTGTAAGAAATATCCCATTATCGGATATGCCATGGAGGCCTATGGACGCGTGAGAGGGCCCAAAAGTTCCGGCAGTTTTCCGGTAGGGGTGGGCCTCATGCGCGTGATTCCCATAGAGACAGCCATCGAGGGAAATACTCGCCGGGCTTCTTATGAAGAAGTGTCAAAGTATCTGAATGAAAATGATATTTTCACGGTGACAGACTGTTCCTGCCGGACAGACCGGGAGCTGATGGGAGAAGGCTGCGGCCATCTGAAAGAAGATATGTGTATTCAGATGGGCCATGCGGCAGAATACTACATTAAGACAGGAAGAGGACGCCAGATTACCAGAGAGGAAGCCTTTGAGATTATCCGCAAGGCAGAGGAAAACGGGCTGATGCATCAGATTCCCAATATTGACGGTTCCGGAAAAACCCATGCCATCTGCAACTGCTGCGGCTGCGGCTGCCTTTCTCTGCGTACCGCGGAAATGTTCAAAAATAACGATATGGTACGCTCCAATTATGTGGCAAGAGTGAATAAGGATAATTGTGTGGCCTGCGGCCAGTGCGTGGAAAACTGCCCGGTCAACGCCCTGAAACTGGGCCAGAAACTGTGTTCCTCCCAGCCGGTGACAGAAGACATTACCACCAAAGAAACACCGCGGGATACCAAATGGACGGAAGACAAGTGGAATCCTGATTACCGGATTAACCGGGAAGACGTGGTGGATACCGGAACAGCGCCCTGTAAAACCAACTGTCCGGCCCATATCGGCGTACAGGGATACATAAAACTGGCTTCTCAGGGAAGATATAAAGAGGCCCTTGAGCTGATCAAACATGAAAATCCTCTGCCGGCAGTCTGCGGACGTATCTGCAACCGCCGCTGTGAGGACGCATGTACCCGCGGAGATGTGGACGAACCCATTGCCATTGATGAGATTAAAAAATTTATTGCCCAGCAGGAGCTGGATAAAGACAGGCGGTTCCTGCCCACAAAACGTCACGATTACAGCGATAAGAAAATTGCCATCGTGGGTGCCGGGCCTGCCGGATTATCCTGTGCTTATTATCTGGCGCTGGACGGTTACACTATCACAGTTTTTGAGAAAGAACAGAAGCTGGGCGGTATGCTCACCATGGGAATTCCTGCGTTCCGTCTGGAAAAAGATGTGGTGGCGGCAGAAATCGAGATTATCCGGGAAATGGGCGTGGAATTCAGAACCGGAGTGGAAGTGGGCAGAGACGTCACACTGGATGAACTGCGCAGCCAGGGATACAAGGCATTTTATCTGGCGCCGGGTGCCCAGGGCGGCCGAAAAGTGGGCATTGAGGGCGAAGACGCCCAGGGCGTGCTGTCCGGAATTGAATTTCTGCGAAATCTGAATCAGGACGAGACCAGAAGAGTCAGCGGAAAAGTAGTGGTAGCAGGCGGCGGAAATGTGGCCATTGACGTAAGCCGTACTGCAGTGCGTGCCGGAGCGGAAACCGTGCAGCAGTTCTGTCTGGAAAGCCGTCAGGAAATGCCTGCAGCCGAAGAAGAAATTATTGAGGCGGAAGAAGAGCATATTGTTATTCAGAATGGCTGGGGACCCAAACGGATTCTGGTGGAAAACGGAAAAGTAAAAGGCGTTGAATTTAAGAAATGCATTTCTGTTTTTGATGAAAATCACAGATTCAGCCCAAAATACGATGAAAATGATGTAATGACCGTGGAGGCGGATTATGTGCTTCTTTCTGTGGGACAGTCCATTCAGTGGGGCGGACTGCTGGAAGGCTCCAAAGCAGAGATAAAGGCAAATGGCGCCATTATTGCAGATGATTTTACCTATCAGACCGGGCAGGAAGATATTTTTGCAGGAGGAGACGCATATACCGGGCCCAGGTTTGCCATTGACGCCATTGCAGCAGGAAAACAGGGAGCCATTTCCATTCACCGTTTCGTACAGAATGGCCAGAGCCTTGTATATGGCCGGGATCGCCGGATTTATAAAGAACTGAATAAAGAAGCGGCAGTGATTGAAGATTTTGACAATACACCCCGTCAGCGTCCGAACACCATCCGTTCTGAGAAGAAAGCAGAGGAGAGTTTCCGGGATCTGAGAGGAACCTTTACCGAAGAACAGATGCGCAGGGAAACAGAACGCTGCCTTGGCTGCGGCGCCACCGTTGTGGATGAATATATGTGCGTGGGCTGCGGACAGTGTACCACCAAATGCAAGTTTGACGCCATTCATCTGGAACGTGTTTATGACGGTGAAGGAGTGAAATTCCTGGACATGAAACCGGTAGTGGTAAAACAGATGGTGAAACGCCAGGGTAAGATTGCCGCCAAAAAGGTGAAAAGCCTGTTCGGAGGAAAAAATTAAGAAGTTCTCAAAATTTTAATAAGTTATTAAATCATCCTTTAATAAACAGAAAGCAGGTGGAAGACAGTGCATGAACTGGGCGTGGTAATGCAGGTAGTGGACGTGGTGGAGAAATTTGCCAGAGAAAACCAGGTGGAAAAAATTGATACGGTGGTGCTCCAGATTGGAGAACTTTCCTCCATGATTCCAAAGTATGTGGAGGAAGTATATCCGGCTGCTGCGGACGGAACCATGCTGGAAGGAAGCCGGCTGCGGGTGGAAATCATGCCTGCCAACGGACGCTGCAACCAGTGCGGCACGGTGTTCCCCCTGGTGGAACATGAGGGAGAATGTCCCCAGTGTAAGAGCGGCGACTGCGATATGCTCAGCGGCCGGGAATTTTATATTAAGGAAATTGTGTGTTATTGAAAAAAGCTGCCGCTTCAACGATGAAAAATCGTAAGCGGCAGTTTTTTTAAGACTGAGGCACCGGACGTCCCCGGCGGGCTTTTCCCTTTGGTTCGGGAGCGCCTTTTGGATTTTCTTTCCGGTCATATGCCTCGTGGGTCTGGGCCAGAGGTCCTTTTTGTCTGTCACGTTCCCGCACCAGGTAAAGGGGACGCTTTTTATTTTCCAGATAATCTCTGGAAAGATACTCTCCCAGAATGAATATCATCATCATCTGCAGGCTGCTGAGGAAGATGACAAGGAGTGAGATCCCATACAGGCTTCCCATGCTGTGATGGAACATTGTCTGCTGAACCAGTGCCAGAATCCCCATACAGCAGGAAATCAGGAACAGAACCATTCCAAGGAGGCCGGGCAGCTTCAAAGGCGCGGTGGAAAAGGAGAGAATTCCGTCAAAAGCATAGGAAAACAGGCTTTTCAGATTCCACTTGGAGGTTCCGGCCGCCCGTTCCACATTCTGGAATTCCAGCCATTTCGTTTCAAATCCCACAAAGGAGAAAATACCTTTGGTATAGCGGTTGTATTCTTTCATCTGAAGAATGGCGTCCACCATGGTGCGGTTCATCATGCGGAAATCTCCGGCTCCGTCGCTCATATCCATATGGGTCATTTTCTGTATGACTTTGTAAAAGCCGCGGGAAAGAAGGCCCCGGATGGCGCCGTCTCCTTCCCGGCCCATGCGTTTTCCGGCGCAGCAGTCATACCCTTCCTGACTTAAGGCCTGGTACATGGGAGCCAGGAGTGCGGGCGGATGCTGTAAATCCGCATCCATGATTACGCAGTAATCGCCGGAGGACTGTTCCAGTCCCGCATACATGGCTGCTTCTTTTCCAAAATTCCGGGAAAAGGAGAAATAGTGGCAATGATTATCCCGATAACAGAGGAGCCGCAGAATATCCAGCGTGTGATCTTTGCTTCCATCGTCAATAAAAATAAATTCATAGTCCAGATCTGGAATGGCGACGACGCATTTCAGTGTTTCCTGATAAAAAAGGGCAGCCACCTCTTCTTCGTTGTAACAGGGGACAATAATACTCAGCTTATTCATGAATTTCCTCTCCTTTCTGTGATACGGGGCGGGCATTCAGATATCCGGCGGATTTTCGGAAAATCTGGCATTTACAGATAACATAGTTGGCAATTACCGTGACAAAACTCACCGCAAGTTTGGACAGTATGGGGTGGAACTGGCAGTGTTGGATAAAAAGTGTCAGCAGCAGATTTTCTGTGAGAAGGGTCAGAAATCGGAGGGACACAAAAGAAACCAGTTCTTTTCCGATCTGATTCTCGGAATGGAACACGAAAATCCGGTTGGTTACATAGGCAAAGGATACAGCAAAGATCCATGCAATGGTGTTGGCGGTCAGATAATCTGCTTTAAAATGCAGCAGGGTCAGATAGACCACATAATTAATCAGGGTGGTGGCTCCGCCTGTCAGCAGATAACTGAACATTTCCGAAAGAGAATTTCCGGAGGCAGAGACAGGCAGCTGGCGGTTGCTTTTCAAACTAAAATACTTTTTCATCATAACTCCTCTTTTCTTTTATATTTATATTCCAGCAGTATGCCGGTAAAAAACAGAAACAACGATATCAGACTGATGGCAGCGGCGGCCGTTTTTCCTGGCGGTACATAGGAAATGACAATCTCGTGGGTTCCGGCAGTCAGGGGGAATCCTACAAATCCTTCGTTGACAGACTGCAGGGAAACCGGTGTCCCGTCCACCCAGGCCTTATATCCCTGACGGAACGGGAAAGAGGTTACGAAAAAACCGTCTTTCTCACAGGTAGCAGTACCCTGAAACAGAGAATTTCCTGTTGTTTTTTCAGAATCGGCAGGCAATATGCCAGGATTGCCCCAGGCGGCAGTATCCATAATCCAGAACTGCAGGTCTGACAGCTGATACGTTCCCGGACTCAGGGTAATATCCAGTGAATCCAGTGTCTGACTGGAAGAAATCAGATAAGTGAACACATGGTTCTGGTTGGGATAAGGAGCGTTTTTGCCGGAAAGTTTATTCCGTATGCCGTTGATATCCACAGTTACTTCCCTGCCTTCAGGTGATTCCACCCCAAAAGAACAGATTAAAATCCTGTCTTTGAAAGGTTTTTTCAGAGGGAGTGAAATTTTTGTTTCCTGTTTCAGAGACAGGGAAAGTACAGAACCATCTTCCTGCTGCCAGGAGGCAGCCGAATCCTCAAATAAATCCGGCAGTTTTTTTTCTGTCAGGTGGTTCAGGGAAACCGGGGTAATCCGGGAAGTCTTCCGGAAGTTTTCGGCAGTAGCGCCCTCATTCACGGAGCCTGATGTTTCTCCCGGAGAAATATCCGCAATGGTATATCTGGTCAGAGCCTCCAGCGTGTAAGGAAATTCCAGTTTGTCAAATTCTTCCTGAGCCATCCGGCAGGTGCTGGTATAGGCCAGGGGAAGTACCTGACTGTTTTCCGCAATAATGGTATGGCCTTTTTGGGCAATGGGTTCATATCCCCAGGGGATATGGGAATCCGCAGTCTGGATATACCGAATCCCCATCAGATAAGAGAAAAAGGGATTGGCGTCTGTCATCAGTGCCACCCGGTTGCGGACCCGGATGGGATTTCTCATAATATTGTAATAAAAATCTGCATAATTGCTGTCTGTTACAGAGGAATACATGGTGGTGCGCCCCATGCCCTGCAGAGGAAGCACATTTACATTGGCGTAAGGCTCTGTGAGACAGTCGAAACGATAATTTTCCTCAGGCTGAAGTTCTTCCAGTTCCTCCTGTGAAAAAACAGCCTGCCGGGTGTCTGAGAGAGAGATAAATTTATCCTTCTGTCCCACTGTTACAGACACAGCCGCCGGAACCAGACAAAGGAGCAGATGAAAAGGAAGTAATTTCCGGTATGATACGGGGAGCATGATTTCTGTCCGGTCCGGAGTGTGGTTTTTCGGATGTCCGCCGCCCCAGAGACCTTTTGCCAGATGGATTACAGCAAAGACCAGGGCTGTCAGGATGACGTCTGCCAGAGCCTCCTTAGGAAGTTCAAAAAGGGATACCGGTATCAGGCAGAGCAGGCCGCAGATCAGACTGTGGCGTTCTTTCCCGGTGAACAGAAGCTCCAGTGTGCGGGCACATAGCAGCAGCAGCAGCGGAACCAGCGGAATCAGCACCTTATAGCGGATATACAGCAGGCCGCTCAGTAAATAAGGACAGATATTCAGGGTCAGACAGGCCAGCAGTATCAGAGCCATAATCCGTGTGCTTTTCCGCCGGATGCTTAACAGCAGCGTATAAAGGCAGAGAATGGTCAGCCCGCATCCATAGGGGCGGTAAAGCAGTGACTCCATGGAAAAATTCACGGAACACAGTTCAGATAAGGCAGGGGGAGTGCCGGCGTCCTTTTTGGTGGAAAGCAGATCCAGCCCCGTAGGCAGCAGCAGAAGGGCCCCGATTCCAATGGAAATTCCAATGGAAAAAAACAGTCTCAGCCAGTATTTTGCCCGTCTGGGTTTCTGAGTTCCCTCTGTTTCAGTATACAGCCGGAACAGAAACCAGAGGCCTGTTACCGCCAGAACCGCGGGAGCGAAATAGTAACTGTGCAGATAAACCATGACCAGAGAAATTACAAGCAGCCCGTGCTTTTCCTGCTCCACCAGCCGATCCACACCCAGCAGGGCAAGGAGCAGAAAAGGCATATAATTTACAAACATGATCTGGTGATGAGCATGGTAAAAACATGTGGCACAGGAATAAAGAATTCCGCCCAGAAATCCGAAAAAGGGAATGGCCAGATGTTTTTTCAGCCAGTAATAACAGAGCACACTGCCTGCCATCAGTTCCAGAACTGCGTAGCCGGAAAGAATCCGGCCCATGGAAACATCGGGCAGCAGGAAGGAAATCAGCACATCCGGCCGAAGCAGGCCATAATAGGAAAAATCGTAAATGTTGCTGCCGGCGCCGGCCGGGGTAAGATTCGGCAGAATCTGTCCGGTTTCATGGAAAATGGTCCGGAACTGTTCCGCTACAGCCAGGTGCTGGCTGAACCAGTCTCCCGCAGAGCCGAAAAGCGCGTTTTCCGGCAAAATAAGCAGTACGCAGCCAAGGGTAAATATAAGTAAAAGAAAGGGATAAAAATAAGTACGGTAATTAATTCTGTTCATAATATCCTCCCGATAAATTACAACGAGTCAGTACCAGATCCGACTGCAAGGAAAAGTATAAAAGTAAAATCTTAAAAAATCATCAAAGAAAATCTTAAAGATTCTTAAGAATTCCTAAAAGAAACATGGGGTGTGATATAATCTGCGTAAAGAGCCGCAGGCTCCGGAGCAGGGGTCAGGCAGAAGGAGACATCAATTATGGACACAAACAACATATCGTCCATTCTCGTAGTGGACGACAATCAGGAAATACGGGAAGTGGTAAATATTCTGCTGTCCGGAGAAGGATACGAGGTAGAGGAAGCCGCAGACGGAAGAGAGGCGCTGGAAAAAATTCAGCAGAACGGCTACGATCTGGTGATACTGGATGTGATGATGCCCAATATGAACGGATATCAGGCCTGCATGGAAATCCGTAAAAACAGCAACACACCCATTTTATTTCTGAGCGCCAAATCCCAGGTGGAGGATAAAACACTGGGATTTTCCAGCGGAGGAGACGATTACCTGCCGAAACCATTTTCCTATCAGGAGCTTATGAGCAGAGTAAAGGCCCTGATTCGCAGATATCAGGTTTACAAGGGCAAAGAGGAAGCAGGAGAAACCCCGGAAAAGGCCAGGAAAACAGAGCATCGGGGTTCAGAAAATATCATCACACTGCCGGGAATCAAACTTTATGAGGATCAGCAGAAAGTCCTGCTGGAAGGCAAAGAGATTGAACTGACGGATATTGAATTTTCCATTCTGTACCTGCTAGGAAAGCACCGGGGTCAGATTTTTTCAGTGCAGCGGCTGTACGAAAGCATCTGGGAAGAAGACTATTATTATGGAGCTGCCAACACGGTAATGGTGCACATCCGTAACCTGCGGGGAAAAATTGAGAAGGAACCGCATAATCCGAAAATTATCAGAAATGTCTGGGGGAAGGGATACCGCTGTGAGTAAAAAGAAAACGTCAGCCAGAAAAAAGCATGGGAAAAAGAGCATACGGGACAGAATCTTTCAGTTTCCCCGGAAAATGACCGGAAGACTGTTTCTGCTGTTGATTCTCTGCGCAGTCTTAAGCCTGTTTTCCTTTCGGTATATGATGCAGATGCAGACCTGGGTGTATACGGAACTGGTAAAACGGGGACTGACTTCCTTTAATCCGGCTGAGATTGCAGCAGAGCTGCAGGAGAAAGCGAAATATATTTCTTTTAAGGAAACAGGAGAAAAAGAACTGAAAAAACTTCTGGATGTGGAAAAATATGACGATGGATATACCATGATGGCTTTTTATGACGAGGAGAGTCTGTTTCAGTTCTACGGCATAGAGCCAGGGGTATGGGACTCTTTTATCAGCGATATGTTCTGGTATGGCGATGTGGGATATTATCGTGGACTGGACTATATGGGCGCCCTGGAATTTCAGGATATCACGGGAGAGGTAATGATTTATTCCATGCATCAGGCTAAAATTGTGCTGCCTTATTTTCTGATTGCCCTGATAATCAGTATGCTGTTTTTCAGTCCTGTACTGATTTATGTGTGGAACAGAATGCGCTATGTGGGAAGGCTGAAAAATGAGATTCTCGTTATGGCAGAAGGAGACCTGGAGCACCCTGTTACGGTGAAGGGAAAAGACGAAATTGGCATTCTGGCCAGGAATCTGGATGAAATGCGTCTGGCGCTGGATGACAATATCCGCAGAGAGCAGGAGGGGAAGAAAGCAAATCATGATTTAATAAGTTCTGTTTCCCATGATTTGAGAACACCTATGACTACATTATACGGTTATCTGGAGATTATGGGACAGAAAAAATGCCCGGAGCAGAAACGGGAAGAATATATTGCCAGATGTATTGAAAAGGTGGAAGAAATCCGAACCCTGTCAGATAAAATGTTTGAATATGCACTGGTATATGAAACCCATGAACAGACAGAGCTGTCAGAAATTTATCTGGGAGAACTGTTAGAAGAGCTGGAGGGACATCAGGAGTTCCTGCGGCTGAAAGGGTATTGCGTGGAGACGGAGTTTCAGGTGGAAGAATCGGCAAAAATCCTGGGAAACCACATGCTGTTCCGGCGTATGTTCAACAATCTTTTTTCCAATATTCTGAAATATGGAGAGAAAGGAGCGCCGGTGGCTGTAAAGGCGGCTCTGGACAGAGGCAGCCTGCAGATGGTGTTCCTGAACGAGAGGCGCAAGCGGATGAAACAGGTGGAGAGCAACCGAATTGGACTGAAAAGCGTACGGAAGATGACAGAATTGCAGAATGGGAAATTCTTTATGGTGGAAGGGGAGGACACTTTCGCAGTAACCATGGAATTTCCCTTGATATAGAGAAAATGTGAATCAGGAGAGGAAGATAATATGAGAGAGCAGCTGACCAGAAGTGATGTCAGGAAAATAGAAGAAGAAATAGAATACCGGAAACTGGTTGTCCGCAAAGAAGCAATTGAGGCGGTGAAAGAGGCAAGGGCGCACGGGGACTTAAGTGAAAATTTTGAATACCATGCTGCCAAAAAGGACAAGAACAAGAATGAAAGCCGTATCCGTTATCTGGAACGGATGCTGAAAACAGCAGTGATTGTGTCCGATTCCTCCAAAAAGGATGAAGTAGGCATCAACAATACGGTGACGGTGTATTTTGAAGAAGATGAGGAGGAACAGGTTTTCCGCTTGGTAACGTCTATCCGGGGAAATTCCATGAAAAATTTAATCAGTACAGAATCCCCCATTGGGAAGGCTATTTTAGGGCGGAAAGCAGGGGAACGGGTCCAGATAAAAGTCAGCGATGATTACAGTTATTATCTCGTAATCCGGAAAATCGAAAATACAGAGGAAGACGAAAACGACGCCATCCGGGGCTTTTAGGAGGGAACAGGGCAATTTTGGGGCAGGCTGATTTATTTTATAAATTTTTCTATGGCGTGTTTTAAATCTTCTAGGGCCTGCCCGTCCCCATGCTCCACAGCGTCTACGATGCAGTGGGAAATGTGGTCTTCCAGAATAATCTTCCCAATGTTGTTGATGGCGGAACGGACCGCGGCAATCTGGATGAGCACTTCACTGCAGTCCCGGCCGTCCTCCACCATGCGTTTGACTGCCTCCATATGGCCGATGGCACGGGACATCCGGTTCAGGACGGCTTGGGTCTGGGTGTGGCTGTGGGTATGCCCATGGCGGTGCCCTGTGTCTGCACCTGGTTTCTGGCATGCCATGCCTGCAGGCAGTTCTGTTTCTGGCATATCAGCCGTTTGGCTATCCGCAGGAGTTTTGCCTGCTGTTTTAAATTCTGCTTCTGGCATATCAGCCATTTGGTTATCCATAAGATCTTTGCCTGTTATTTTATTTTCTGTATCAGTTCTGTTTTTTTCAGTCATAGGTAAGGTTTTTCTCCTGTATAGGCCAAATATTTTCGCTGGTGGTGGAAACGCAGGAAGCCCCGGCGGAACGCATGGCTTCTACGTCGTCTTCTTCTGAAATCAGCCCCCCGGAAATCACCGGCACATGGGAAATGCTGCAAATCCGCGTGAGGATTCTGGGCATCAGCAGGGGAAGGACTTCCACTACATCCGGCTTCACATATTGGAGCTGTTTTTCAATATTGGAAAGCGCAAGGGAGTCAATGACAAAGAACCGGAGTACCGTAAAAAGCGACAGCTTCGTGGCATATTTGACAAGCGCAGGCTTGGCGGAAATAATCCCGTCTGCATCCGTGCACAGGTGGATGAAGTCCACGGCAATTTCCTTAGATGCCAGCCCGGTTATTAAGTCAATATGTACTACGGCAAGTTTCCCAGCCGCTTTAATCCTTGCAACAATATCGGAAATATTGCAGATGTCGCCGAAAAGGATAAAGATAATGCGGCTTCCGCAAGTTAGGGATTTCTCAAGGCTCTCAAAATTTTTTACAGCGGCGATTACAGGGGAGCCTTCGATAGCCTCCCGGTATTCCTTTTTCATTCTCCCACCCCCTTTGTATTATGCATGTTCCAGAATCCTATGGATTTTATCATATCATTTTTTTTATGGGTATTCAAGGATATTTGTGTTTGAGTTTCCCCATTTTGCAATTCATAGTGCCAAAAGGTTTCCAACACAAAATGATGGAAACACTTTGCACATAAAAGCGCTCTGAAAAGCTGGCTTTCCAGAGTGTTTTTTGTGCAAGATGTCTATGCTGCCAAAGGCAGCAAGACCTTTTTGGCCCTATGGCATAGGCTATTATAAAAAATGGGGAAACTCAAATATTTGAGGCCTTTTTCTGCCAATTTTAGGGTAACTTTAATAAACCATACCTTAAGCCTGTTTTTGGCAGGTACGGAAAACACCCTTCCTCTTTTATTTTCCACAGTTATCCAACAGTAATAGTTACACCCAAAACCCTTATTTACATCCAAATGATAAAAAGTTATACCCAAACCCTACTCTTTCTTTTTTACTCTCCCTTGTTTTTGTTCAAGGCACTGATAAAACCTGGCCTGTTCCATAAGCAATTCCTGACGTTCCGCCGGTAAAGACCGGTAAAGGTGGATCAGCGCCCCTTCCGTCGGGCTTAGGGAAGAAGGAGCAGGCTTCTTCTCATTGCTCATGCCCAGAAGGTAGTCCGTGGACACGCTGAAATACTTTGCAAACCGGACTAAAGTGGCAAAATCCGGTTCCCGGTTGTTGTTGACATATCCATTTAACGTGGATGATGCAATATGAAGGTCCAGAGATAATTGCTTCTGGGTTAAATTTCTTTCTTCAATCAGATTTTCCAGACGGATGTAGAAATCCATGCAAGCGCCTCCATTCGTATAAATTCAAGTATCTTTATAGTAATAGAATCTGCTTGCCTGAAAAAAGAAATGCGCAGAATGAGAACGTCAATCCTCATTCTGCGGTTTTATTTCCCATGAGGGAGGCTTAAATCACGATGGCAGTAAATATGCGCCTGCTTGATTAAATAATTCTGTTCCTGCGGTCCAAGGGAACGGAAGGTGTCCAGTAAATCTTCCTCGCTGTCGTCATAGCAGTTCCCGGCAGCGTAGGGGCGGCGGGTATTAGTCACACCTAAAAGGTAGTCAATGGATACTTTGAAATACCTGGCCAGCTTGATTAAGGTGGCAAAGTCTGGTTCACGGTTCCTTCTCAGGTAGCCGTTTAGGGTGGATGGTGCAATGTGAAGTTCCTTAGATAACCGTCTTTGGGTGAGATTATTTTCCTCTAATAAATTTTCCAGCCTTCTGGAGAATTCCATGTGATATTCCTCATTCATAAAACATTTCTCATTTGTAAAAGCTACTATCTGATGAAAATATTTTACGAAAAAATATATGGAAAATTGTGGAAATATTCGAAACGCGAATATGATTCACGAACGCGAATCTTTTTACTGCCAGCCCCCATCCAAGGAAATGATTTGCCCGGTCAGGTAAGAAGGGGCGTTAACGATGGAGTATGCAAGCCTTGCGGCTTCTTCTGGGGAACCGAACCTGCCGGCTGGGATTTCCTCACAGAGCTGCATACGTTCCTCCGGGGAAAAACACTGGTTCATCTGGGTATCGATTACGCCGCAGGCAATGGCATTTACCGTAATGCCGCTGGGGGCAAGTTCTTTTGCCAAAGCTTTGGTAAAGGCGTTGGCACCTCCTTTGGAAGCAGAGTAGGCCACTTCGCAGGATGCCCCAACGCTGCCCCAGACCGAGGAAATATTCAGGATTGCGCCGGATTTTTTGCGGACCATGGCAGGGATTGCGTGTTTGCAGCAGCAGAACATGGAAGTGAGGTTTGTGTCCAGGACGCTGCGCCATTCTTCTAAATGCATATCGGAAAGCAGGCCAATATAGGAAACCCCTGCGTTATTTACAAGGACGTCCGCCATGCCGAAGGTTTCCTCAATTTTTTGGAATGCTTCTATTATAAAGGGTTCTTCCCCTGCGTCCCCCACTAAGGGCAGGCAGGGGACATGGAAGGTATCGGTGAGGTATGCGGCAAAGGATTCCAGTTCTGTCCCAGAAGCACGGCAGTTGATGGCAAGGGAATAGCCATGGCGGGCAAATTCTTCCGCTATTGCCCTGCCAATGCCCCGGGAAGCGCCGGTAATAAAAGCAGCTTTTGGTTTCATAAAATGGTTCTCCTTTCATGGATAGTTAGGCGCAGGGCTTGCCCATATTGTTTTATCCTATCCTGCCAGGGGAAAAATGTCAAGAATTCCCAGAGTTTTATTGTATTCATATTTTAGGTATGGTATAATAATTTTGATATTTAAAAAATGGAAAAGGGGTTGGACACCATGCGCATTACAATCAGTGGAAAAAATATTGACATTACCGATGGGTTAAGGCAGGCAGTGGAGGACAAGCTATCGAAGCTGGAGCGGTATTTTACGCCGGAAACAGACATTGTTGTAACCCTCAGCGTGGAAAAAGAGCGGCAGAAAATTGAGGTTACCATCCCAGTGAAGGGAAATATTATCCGCTCCGAACAGGTCAGCAATGATATGTATGTTTCTATAGATTTGGTAGAAGAAGTTATCGAACGCCAGTTAAAGAAATATAAAAATAAGATTGTAGACCAGAAACAGTCGGCAGGCAATTTCCAGCAGGAATTTATCGAGAAGGAAATTGAGGATGAGGAGGAAATCAAGATTATCCGCACCAAACGGTTTGGGATGAAGCCAATGTACCCGGAAGATGCCTGCATCCAGATGGAACTGCTGGGACATAATTTCTTTGTGTTCCAGAATGCGGAAACAGAGGAAGTAAATGTAGTGTATAAGAGGAAAGGGAATACTTATGGCCTGATTGAGCCAGAATTTTAAGCTGCCCATAGGGGCGCGTACTGCTAAGGCAGGATCAGGATGCTTTTCTGGATACGGTCCAAGGGGCTGCTGCAAAAGGAAAATTTGCGGCAGCCTTTTTTATCTTATAGGAAAGACATTGCCACGCTAAAGCGTGAAAGTGTCTTTCCTATAAGATAAAAACAATTATGCGCAGCTTGCGGAGAGGAAATTTATTGCTGCGCAATCCGCTCGCGCGCGGAGAATGCGCTGTGCGCATTCTTTTTTTATCGCACTGCGGCAGGCATGGAATCTGTCGTAAAGCGACCCGGCGCAGCAAAGGCCTTAAGTACCTGCCAGGGAAGCAAAAAATGCCCTCTCCCCGGTAAAAAGTGCCAAAATATGCAGAGATTCTTGCCAGCATGAATAAAATAGTATAAGATATCGGCAGAGCATTGAAATACAAGGAGGTTTATAATATGGATATTGTAGTGTTGGCGGGGGGCTTAAGCACGGAGCGTGATGTGTCCTTTGGGACAGGGAGCAACGTGGCGGAGGCTTTGAGGGAACTGGGGCACCGGGTCATCCTGCTGGACGTGTTTATGGGCTACAGCGATCAGCCCGAGGATTTGGCAGGGATTTTTGCCCGGTCAGAGGAGGCCAGCGCATCCGTAGCGGCTATATCCTCCGAAGCCCCTGATTTGGATGCCATCCGGAAAAGCAGGAAGGACCAGAGCAGCAGCTTTTTTGGCCCAAATGTCATTGAACTGTGCCGGATGGCGGACATTGTGTTTATGGCGCTCCATGGGGAAAATGGGGAGGACGGCAGGATTCAGGCAGCATTTGACTTGTATGGGATAAAATATACTGGAACCGGTTACTTAAGCAGTGCAATCGCCATGGACAAAGGGCTTTCCAAGCGGCTGTTTGCCGCAAATGGGATTCCAACCCCAGACGGGATTTCCATGGGCAAGGAGGACTGCCAGTGGGATTTTGAAGCCACCGGGCTTTCGCTTCCCTGCGTGGTAAAGCCTTGCTGCGGCGGCTCCAGCATCGGGGTTTCCATTGTGCGGACCCGGGAGGAATACCGGCAGGCTCTGCAGGAAGCCTTCCGCTGGGAAGAAAAAATTATTATTGAAAATTATATCCAAGGGCGGGAATTTTCCGTGGGGGTCATGGATTTTAAGGCGCTGCCGGTAATTGAAATTGCCCCGTTGGAAGGGTTTTATGATTATAAAAATAAATACGCAGCCGGGAGTGCGGTGGAAACCTGTCCCGCAGACCTGCCGCAGCAGATTACGGAGGATATGCAGCGGTATGCAGAAGAAGTGGCGAAAGCACTTGGGCTTGAAACGTATGCCCGGATGGACTTTTTGCTGGATGGGCAGGGGCAAATTTACTGCCTTGAAGCCAACACCCTTCCGGGCATGACGAAGGTCAGCCTGCTTCCGCAGGAGGCGCAGGCAATTGGCATGGGCTTTGGCAGCCTGTGTGAAGAAATTATACGGATTTCCATGAAAAAATATGCATAAGCCAGATGCTCCGCAGCAGGCAGCGGGGGAACTGGTCCCCAGGGCATTGGGAAAATGCCCATACAGGCAGGCTATTTGGCCGATTGCCCGGGGAGGAAAAAGGCATGGCCCAGGCGGCTATGGGAAACTGCACGGGATGCAGCAGAAATTGTAATGGCGGAGGAAGTATGGAACAATGAGTATGGAACACATGACTTTGGAAAACATTGCAGCAGCATGCAGAGGAACTTATTTTGGCGGGGAACAGGAAAAGCAGAGGGAAATCTGCGGGGCGTCCACAGACAGCCGCCAAGTCGGGGAAGGATTTTTGTTTATCCCAATCAAAGGGGCAAGGGCAGACGGCCATGATTTTATCCCAGATGTTTTTGCAAAGGGCGCAGCGGCTGTCCTTTCTGAAAAGAAATTGGAAGGGTGCCAGAATCCCTATATCCTGGTAGAATCCAGCGCCCAGGCATTGAAGGACATCGCTGAATTTTACCGGAGCCAGCTTTCGCTCCCTGTGGTGGGTATCACCGGGAGCGTAGGGAAAACCAGCACGAAGGAAATGGTAGCGTCCGTCCTGTCCCAAAAATATCAGGTATTAAAGACCGCAGGCAATTTTAACAATGAAATTGGCCTGCCCCTGACGCTGCTGCGCATCCAAAAGGAGCATGAAGCCGCAGTGGTGGAAATGGGGATTTCTGATTTTGGGGAAATGCACCGTTTGGCAAAAATGGCGCGGCCTGATATCTGCGTGGTTACCAATATTGGGATTTGCCATCTGGAAAATTTAAAGACAAGGGATGGGATCCTGAAGGCAAAAAGCGAGATGTTTGATTACCTGAAACCGGAAGGCCGTATTATTTTGAATGGGGAGGATGACAAATTGTCCGCCCTGACGGAAGTAAAAGGCGTCCGGCCTGTATTTTACGGTTTTGGCGGGGCGGAGCAGGATGGGGATGGCAGAATGGCTCCAAAGGTACAGCAGGATATTTATGCAGACGGCATAAAAAACCATGGATTAAAGGGCATAGATGCTGATATCCATACCCCTGCCGGGACAATTTCCGTCCATATCCCTATTCCTGGCCAGCATAACATTTACAACGCCATGGCGGCTGCCGGGGTTGGCTTGGCGCTGGGCATGGAATTAGAGGAAATCAAAGCCGGCATTGAAGCTGCGGAAACCATAGGAGGCCGCACAAACCTTATTGAAACCGCCGGGATCCTGGTTATCGACGACTGTTATAACGCAAACCCAGTTTCCATGCGCGCTTCCTTAGACGTGCTCAGCAACGGCTTAGCCCGTACAGTGGCGGTTCTGGGGGACATGGGGGAGCTTGGGGAACGGGAAAAGCAGCTCCACTATGAAGTGGGCGCCTATGCGGCGGAAAAGCAGATTGACACCTTGTTCTGCGCCGGGACGCTTGCCGAAGAAATTGCCCGGGGCGCAAGGGAAGCCAACGACTGGTGCGAAGTATTTTATTTCCCCACCCGTGAGGAAATGACGTCCCAGCTTCTGGAATATCTGCAGGAGGGGGATACCGTTCTGGTGAAGGCGTCCCACTTTATGGATTACCCGAAGGTGGTGGAAGCCATTAAGGAGAAGGGGAAGATGTAAAGCCCCATTGCTTGTGGCGTTCTGTGTGTGGGGGGGCAGTGGCAAGCCTTATGGGCATTTGGTTTGCGCCCCCCCTTTAAACGGTATGGATGATTTTTCTGTTTTATCTTTCTTTCCTTCTTAACCTGAAATTTCCCTGAATATGAAATTGATTTCATTATATGATTAGGGTGTCAAGAGGGGGCGCTGCACCCGCTCTATCACATATATTGATGTGCAAATGGATTTGCAATAACAATATATGGTATGGGCGTAGCACCAAAGGTGCTTTTGACGCCATAATCATTATATTGCACAAAAATCTTCTATTTAAATTGTAAATCCTGCCAATTTACAAATTTTTCGACGTGTAGTATTATAATCACATAAATGAAATCGATAACACATATAATAGAAAAAACAGAAAGGAGAAATACCTATGCAGACAGTAAACGTAAGGTTCCAGAATGTCAGCCAGATTTGCGAATTTATAAATATCATTGATAAGTGCGACGCTAACTTTGGTTTAGGCTCCGGCAAAAATGTCGTGGATGCAAAAGCGGCCCTTGGGGTACTGGCATTGGATTTTTCCGGTCCGTTATGCTTGGAATACGATTCTGAGGATTCTGCCATCCGGGAAAAAATACAGCCATTTATCTGCGGGGCTTATCACGAATAGTAAGATCTGGAGGGGATAACATGGAACAGAAAATTATTTTTTTGGACATTGACGGTACTTTGACAGAACCTGGCCATAATGAGCCGCCGGAATCTGCCATCTGGGCAGTGAAAAAGGCGCAGGAGGAAGGGAATTATGTAGTCCTGTGCACAGGAAGGAATTACGCTATGCTGTCCCCGCTGCTATCCTATGGGTTTGACGGGGTAGTTGCAAGTTCCGGGGGATATATTGAATGCCATGGGGAGGTAATTTACGATTGCCCCATGACAAAACAGCAGCAGCAGTCCGTACTTGGCGTTTTAGAGGAAAACGGCGTTTACCGGACGGTGGAATGTATGGAAGGCTCCTATACTGACGAGGGATTTAAGGATTTCCTGCGGAACCATGCCGGGGAAGGCAGCAATAGTGAGCTGCTCCGCTGGCGGGAGCAGATTGAAGCGTCCCTGAATATCCTTCCCATGAAAGAATACAAGGGCCAGCCCGTTTACAAGGTTGTAGTGATGAGCCCTTCCATGGGGCAGTTGGAACAGCCCCAAAAGCTTCTGGCGGCAGATTTTGCATTTTGTATCCAGGACGGGGATATGGGCGGGTTTATCAATGGGGAAGTGGTAAACCGGAAATTTGATAAAGGAAAAGCCGTAGAGCGGGTGTGCAGGTATTTTGGGCTGCCTGTCCAAAATTCCGTAGCCATAGGGGACAGCATGAACGACAGGGAAATGCTGGAAGCCGCCGGCCTTAGCATTTGCATGGAAAATGGCAGTGAAGGGCTGAAAAAGCTGGCAGACGACATCTGCCCCTCGGTAAAAGAGCATGGCATCCGGGAGGCTTTCTTAAAGCACCATCTGGCATCCAGCCCTTGAAGGCGGCGTGCTGTTTGCAGGGCAGAAGCAGATGGAATTTGATATCCCCAAAATTAAGGCGGCAGGATACAGCACGGCAACAGCAGTGCTTTTAACCAACAGTGACGATTATCCAGACTTCAAGGCTTTAAATACTGGAGCCACAGAATTGCAGGAGAAAATATTTACTATTGAAAAAATTGGAATGTAGGGATAGTATGTTATTGGCGGATATGGGTAAGCGGGGGTGCGGCGGTATGGAAAGAGCCATATGCCAAAGGGCCGTGGCCCGGCGCCGCATCCGAATAGGGCTGGGGCATAAGCGCAGGGTCCAGGTATGCCGGGGCGTTCCGGAAAGCCAAAACATATCCATATATATTACCATAGCAATAAGTCTAACAAAGCAGGGAAGGTGAAAAAATGAGCAAAGCAGGAAAAAAGAAATCAGTAAGCCCTAAAACAAAAGAGAAGAAACAGGTGGCACAAGCACCAGAAGAAGCAGTGGCAAAGGAAATGCCCACACAGGCCCAGGGAACAGCAGTAGAAAAAGAAACAGAAACGCCTGCACAAGCACCAGAAACAGGAAAGAAAACAGGGGCGCAGCCTGACGCTTCCAAAACATCCCCAAAGAACACCCAGGAAAGGGATCAGATTTTCCAGGAAAGGATGTCGCGCCACCACGATGAGCTGCGCTGGCTTTACATGGAATTATACCAGAACGATTCCATGTTTGCCGAACTGTGTGAAAACATGCACCAGTTCTACCTCAGCAGGAGCCAGGAATTAAAAATGCGGGATACAAGCAGGGAAACAGACAAAGGCTGGTATAAGCAGAATGACATGCTGGGGATGATGCTCTATATTGACAATTTTGCAGGGGATATGAAAGGCGTGGAATCCAAGCTGGATTACATGGAGCAGTGCAATGTGAATTACGTCCATCTGATGCCATTTTTGGAAACAACGGAAGGCCGCTCCGACGGCGGGTATGCCGTGTCTGATTTCCGGAAAGTGCAGGAGAAGCTTGGGACCATGGAGGATTTGGAAAGCCTTGCTTCCGCCTGCCATAAGAAAAACATCAATGTCTGCATGGATTTTGTCATGAACCACACCTCCGAGGACCATGAATGGGCAAAAAAAGCCCGCCAGGGGGACGGGGAATATATGAGCCGTTACTTTTTCTTTGCCAATGAGGAGCAGCCGGCAGAATATGAAAAAACTGTGCCGCAGGTATTCCCGACTACGGCTCCCGGCAACTTTACATGGCTGCCGGATATTGGGCATTTTGTCATGACGACATTTTACCCATACCAGTGGGATTTGAACTACAGGAACCCAAGGGTATTTAATGAAATGATGTATAATTTCCTCTATCTGGCTAACCAGGGGATGGATATTATCCGTATTGACGCCGTGCCTTATATTTGGAAGGAGCTTGGAACCCCCTGCCGGAACCTGCCCCAGGTACATACCATTGTCCGCATGATGCGCATTATCAGTGAGATTGTGTGCCCTGCGGTACTTTTGCTGGGTGAGGTTGTGATGGAGCCGGAAAAGGTAGTGCCCTATTTTGGGACCGTGGAAAAGCCGGAGTGCCATATGCTTTACAACGTTACTACAATGGCAACCACATGGCATACGGTAGCTACTGGGGAAGTAAAATTGCTGAAAAAGCAGCTTGACATTGTAAACGGGCTGCCTAAGGATTATACATTCTTAAATTACCTCCGCTGCCATGATGACATTGGCTGGGGCCTGGACTTTGGCACATTGATGCTGGACGGGATTGGGGAACGCTCCCACAAGCAGTACCTGAATGATTATTTCCAGGGATATGTCTGGGGCAGCAGCAGCCGCGGGGAACTTTACAACGCAGACCCAGTGACAGGGGACGCCCGGTTCTGCGGGACAACCGCGTCCATGTGCGGAATTGAGAAGGCAGGCTTTGAGCAGGATGCCCAGGGGATGGAACGCGCGATCCGCTTAGACCTGATGCTCCATGCCTATATGTTCATGCAGTCGGGGATCCCGGTGCTTTACAGCGGCGACGAGATTGGGCAGGTCAATGATTATACTTACAAGGAAAATCCCAACAAAGCGGCAGATTCCCGTTATATCCACCGGGGCGCCATGAACTGGGAACTGGCAGCGAATGTCAGCGACAGCAGTACGGTAGAAGGGAAAATATTCCAGGGCCTGAAACATCTGGAGGAAATCCGCAAATCCGAAAAAGTATTTGTGTCAACCGCCGACACATGGACCATTGAAACATGGGATCCATCCATCCTCTGCATTGGCAGGTATTATGAAGGGGAAAAGGTGATTGGCCTGTTTAACTTCAGCGGTGAGGATAAGACGGCATGGATTAACGAAACAGATGGGGATTACGTAGATTTGGTTTCAGGAACTGAAATGAAAGCAGCCGGGGTGGGCATCCCTGCCTATGGCTATTATTACCTGAAAAAGAAATCCTGATATTCCAGCTTGCCCACTTTGTTCTATTTATTTCCGCGAGCAATGAGCCAAGCAGCCGCGCTTGCGCGGATATTTAGCTTTTAAAAATGAGTGGTTATGGACGCCCTGTAAGGACCGGGAGCAGAAAGTTTTCTGCCCGGATTTTTGCAGGGCGTTTTGGGATGGGGCAGAACTATTTTTGCAGTTCATAGATATGCGGGAGTAATAGTTAGGAGGAAGGGATTTTTTGGCGTTTATCGTATACAAAGAAAATGAAGTATAGTATAATATAATTGGGGAAAATATTGTGCCTGATATTTAATTCGGATAAATGGAGTCCTGTTCCCTATTCATCCGAGCTGTTCTTTCAGACAAGCAACAATAGCCATGCAGTATGGGACATAGGCTTCACCGTCTTTGTTCGAATAGAAGTCAATAAAATTTCGGATATCTTCATTGGAATATTCATTTTCATCAAAAACTTCTGAACTTTCTATGGCCGCGCGCCGGTTCCGAATTAAATGGTAACTATCCAGCCCCATATGCCCTATCATTTCTTGGGCAATATTGGTAAAAGGTTTCTTTTGGATACTATGTATATTTCCATCAAGCGAATATTGGAACATTTCTTCAATTTTTGATTCGGTGGGAGAAACCAGATTGTCTTCCCACCAGTCTTCTTTTTTGTGCCCGCAGTGCCCATCAAGGGAAACCATTCCATCCCTATTGCAGGAGGCAAGTAAATTTTGGTAATCCAAATCGTTTTGAGGAAATCGTGTTTTAGGCCGGAAATGCTCAATATGGGAATTTTGCAGTGAAATTCTTTTCATGCAATAGCAGCAAATATGCCCTTGTTCTTTTATTAAGTGCCCACGTAATTGCTGCCGCCGCGCGGTACCTTGGGAATCATCTGAGGAAAAATCATTTTTATAATGTGCAGTTCTGCCATGGGTCTGCTTAAAATTCTGTTTCCATGTTTCAAACCATGTAGGCGGTTGTTCCTTAACAATTTTTTTCATGGCGTTTCCCCCTTGAAATCAGCACCCGTGCTTTTGCAACCCCATCTACATATCCATTGGAAATGTTATCCAGTGTATCGGCAATTTTTTCTGCCTGCTCATATTCTTTCTTTTCAATATGGCAATATAATTGTTCCACCAATCGTTTGATTCCAATATTTACGGAATCGGTTTTCATTACTTCTTCTAATATTACATTTGCATCCCATCCGACGAATGATTTATATTTCTGGAGAGTGACAGTATTATTTTCCCGCGATAAATAGAATAAATTAAAGGTATCTCCTAGTTCTCCCAGAATCTGTGGAGAATGTGTGGTGATAATAAATTGGATATTCGGGAATGTTTGTGATAAAACGCGCACTACTTTTCTTTGCCATGAGGTATGCATATGCAAATCCAGTTCATCAATCAGGACAACTCCCTGCCCATTCAGTGGATTATCTAATTGGGGATTTGCAAGAGCCATTCTGCGTGCAAGGTCGCCGAATAACGCAATGGTGCATTTTTCCCCATCCGATAGCTGGTTTATTTTGAGGGACTGCCCATCTTTTTTTACCTTCATTGCCAGTGGCTTCCGGTCAATATGGATATCATCAAACCCATCCAGCATGGCAAGCATGGCCTTTTTTACTGCTGAAAGGCTGCGGTCCTCATATGCAGCGCTTTTTCTTACTTTTTCTTGGTTTTCAATGTCTTCTTGATTGCGGAACCACATAAATAATGTCCTGAAATCAATTTTACTTTCGATGGCTTTGTCAAATGCGCTGAGCTTCGTAAACTGTTCACTTTTTGTGACCCTTAATGGGACGTCGAATACGGAACGGTTGACGCCGTAATTTACAAAAACAGGCATGTTTTTTGTATCTTCTTTTTCAATCCAATTCCCGTTGCCGTCGTCATATCCCTTTTCAATATAAAGTGTTTCGAAAAGATTTACTAAATTCCGCAGTTCTCCGGGATTGTGTTTTTTGCCTTCTGCCCTAGAGATGGAGCGTGTATATTCCTTAAGGCTCCCATCAGGAAATTTAAATGTTGCGTGGATGTCAGCGCGTGTTTTCCCATAACTGATATCGTCCAATTCTAATTGTGCCAATTTTGCTTTTGAGGATACTAACATAGAAATAATATTTGCATAAATTAAATCAATGGTGCGCAGGATGGTTGATTTCCCTACGCCGTTGATGCCGAAAAAAATTGTGCTTTTTCCGTCAAAGGGCAGTTCCAAGCTGCGGATCCCTTTAAAATTAGAAATCTGGATTGTGTTGACTTTCATACTTCACTCCTCAATGCCAATTGTTTGCTTTGCTACGGTAATTATAGCATATTTATCATAAAAATAAACTAAAATTCCAAAGAATAATGTAATTGAAGTTATAAGAAAAGGGTAATGGTAATTACCAGATAAGGGTATTTAGTATTATTAAGGCGTATGGAAAAAATGCCTGCCGTATGCTATAATAATGTAAGATTTTCCGGCAGCAGCCCTTATTAAGATGGTTATAAACGGCTGGACTATGCAGTGGCTGTGCCATGGGCTTTCCGTATCTACATGTATATGTAAGAAGAAAGGATAAGCCATTTGTTATGAAAATTATCCATAAGGAGCATTACAGATGAACATAGCAGAAATCGCACAATTAGCAGGCGTTTCCCGGGCAGCCGTTTCCCGCTATTTTAACAACGGCTATATTTCCCAAGAAAAACGGGAAGCAATCCGCAAAGTAGTAGAGGAAACGGGCTACCGTCCTTCCATCCAGGCTCAGACCCTTCGGACAAAGAAAACAAAAATGGTCGGCGTCATTGTGCCCAAGGTGGCTTCTGCGTCCATTGGGAAAATTGTGGAAGGCCTGCTCTCCCATTTAGAAGGGAACGGTTACCAGACGCTGCTGGCTGTGACCCAAAATGACCCGAAAAAGGAACTGGAATACCTGTCAGCCTTCCATGAAAAGCAGGTGGACGGCGTGATACTGCTGGCAACCATCCTGTCCCCAGAGCATAAGCGCATGCTGAAAAAAATATCCGTTCCGGTGGTAATCATAGGACAGCAGCTAAATGGCTATTACTGCGTCTGCCACGACGATTACCATGCATCCTATGATTTGACGAAGCTGTTTTTAGAAAAAGGCAGGAAAAAGCTGGGCTATCTGAGCGCCATCCAGCAGGACAAGGCAGTGGGCGCCGAGCGCCGCCGGGGCTTCCAGGATGCGGTGCGTGATTTCGGCTATGGGGAACTGGCGGAAAATTTTGTGGAAGCTGCCTTTTCTGTTGCTTCCGGCTATGAAAAAGCAGGGGAATTGCTGGAAAAGTGCGGGAACCTGGACGGCATCCTTTGCGCAACGGATACTATGGCGGCAGGGGTCATGCAGTATCTGCGGGAGCATAAGATAAAAGTCCCCAGCCAAATCCTTGTGGCAGGGCAGGGGGATTCTGACATGGCGAAGGTGACAGACCCGCCTTTGGTAACCGTCCATTATGCATATGAGAAAAGCGGGGAAATTGGGGCGCAGATGCTGGTAGGGCTGTTAGGGCAGGGAGAAGCCGGGGTAAAAGAAGTGAAATTAGGGTATGAAATTATTAGCTGGTGATTTACCGGAATAACGAAGGCAAAGGGGCTGTTGCAAAATGGGAAGTTCCTGCAACATCTGGCACATAAAATGGTTGTGTAGCCACAATATGTTGTAGAATTCCTGGATTTTGCAACAGCCCACTTTGTTCCTATCCCTCTATTTCTGCATCAGTTCTTTATGCTTTTCCAGCATTTCTTCAATCTTGGACTGCGTATAAGCCCCCAAAAATTTCCGTTGCTCCTTCTCCAGTTCTTTTACCAGGATTGGTTTCCCATATTCCACAATTACACTGCATTTTTTTATAAAAGGAATATGGCTTTCAAAAATCTGGTTGGTATTCGAAATCGCAATGGGGATAATGGGGCATCCTGTTTTTTCGGCCATTTTCAGGCTTCCCTCCTTAAAGGGCAGCATCCCTTCCTCCGGGTGGGGGTTCCTGGTCCCCTCCGGGAAAATGCAGACGGAAATGCCGTGTTTTATCTGGTCAATCCCAGTCAAAACCATTTTCATCCCTGCCCGCATGTCTTTCCGGTCTAAGAACAGACAGTACAGCCGCTCCATCCAAGTGGAGAGCAGGGGGTAATGCCGCATTTTGTCTTTTGCAATATATCCCGTCAGCCCGGGGCATCGGGAGTAGGTAATCACAATATCAAAATAGCTCAGGTGGTTGGGGATATAGAGCACTGCCTGGTCTTTTGGCACATGTTCTTCCCCAATCACTGTGATTTTTGTCCCTGCAATCCGCAGGACAGCCCGGAAGGCCCATTGCACAATCCGAAGGCTGCTTAGGTCCGCAGCGTGGGGATCTATTTTTTTATAAATCCATTCTGCGAATAAAATTGGGATAGAAAAAACCAGGAAACTAATTAAAAAAACTGCCACTAAAATAATCCGTATCATGATATGATTCCTTTTCCTCCATAAAACTTTTGCCATGCCCCGCAAACCTGCAGGGGAGCCTGTACCTGCGTGGGTGCAGGCAGCCCATATGGCAAATTTACATGTATATTATACAGAGAGGAAAGGGGAAATACAATCATAAATGAAAGATTTTTTTCATAGAATTCAGGAAGAATGTAAAAAAAATGGGGAACTGGATATGGGAAACATGTACAAACTGCACTGCCGCGCCCTCCTCTGGGGCATATGCCTTCTGCTTTTTGCCTGTTCCTGCTGTCTGGCAGGCTGTGGGGCTGAGGAAACAAAACGGGAGAAATTAAAAGATTTGGAGTATGACATACTGGAGGAACAGGATATCCCAAAAGAATTTTTGGCGGTAATTGAAGAAAAAAAGGAAACCATGTTCAAGCTGACGTACACAGACAAGGAATATTTATACATAGGGGCTGGCTATGGGGTGCAGGAAACCGGCGGCTACAGCATTTCCGTCAATGACTGCTATCTGACAAAAAACGCTATTTATTTTGACACTACGCTGATCGGGCCTTCCAAGGGGGAAAAAATCAATCAGGTGAAATCTTATCCTTATTTAGTGATACGGACAAAATATTTGGAAAAAAATGTAGTATTCCAATAGGGGATTTTTCTTTATAAACGAAAAAAATAGTATGCATTTGCCAGAAGATGTGGTAAGATGATAAACAGAAATTATGTTCCGGCTTTTACGCAATGAAGCTGTGAAGCGGAAATGGTTTCTGTTTTCTTTTGCCTGTGGGGAACAGATGGGCTTAGGATTTTGAAATCCATAAGAAAAAACACGCATGATTTTTTAAGAAAAGCCCATACTAAAAGCAATGATTTTCGGGGAAAAGCGGAACGGGGCGCAATGGCTGCAGAAGAAGGCCTGCATGGGCCGCAGCGGCTTTGCCGGAACGCTGGAGCAAACCCAGTGGACATGCAGTGGAGGACCCGGCAGGATGTAATGATTTTTAGTCAGGGGCCATGCACGGATGGCGGAAACCCACATAAAATAAGATAAGCTGAATGTAATGGAACGAGGAAAGATTTACAAATCGACAAAGTGTGTTATAATAGTACATAAAGATTTTTGCTGAAAACTTGACAAAGGCAAAAAGGTGTTACTATAATAACTTCTTGTACAAAAATATAGCATAGAGGTGCAATATGGAACAATATGTAATTAAAGGAGGTAATCCGTTAGTTGGCGAAGTGGAAATCAGCGGAGCTAAAAATGCGGCGCTTGCAATCCTTGCGGCAGCTATTATGACGGATGAAACCGTAACAATAGATAATTTACCAGATGTAAGGGACATTAATGCTTTGCTTCAGGCAATGGGGGACATTGGGGCAAAAATTGACAGGATAGATGCACACACTGTAAAAATAAATGGCTCTTTTGTAAAAGATATTCCAGTAGACTATGATTCTATGAAAAAAATCCGGGCGTCTTATTACCTTTTAGGGGCCATGCTTGGGAAATACAAGCGTGCCGAGGTTACCCTGCCAGGGGGCTGCAACATTGGGAGCCGCCCGATGGATCTGCATATTAAGGGATTCCGCGCGCTGGGGGCCCATGTGGAAATCAGGAACGGGGCGGTTGCAGCGGAAGCAGAACATTTAGTTGGGAGCCATATTTATTTAGACAAGGTATCCGTGGGGGCCACCATTAATATTATGATGGCGGCAGCCATGGCAGAAGGGAAAACAACCATAGAAAATGCGGCAAAAGAGCCCCATGTGGTGGACGTGGCCAATTTCCTGAACAGCATGGGGGCAAATATCCGTGGTGCAGGGACGGACGTTATCCGTATTGTAGGGGTAGAGAAGCTGCACCGGACGGAATATTCCGTAATACCGGATCAGATTGAAGCAGGCACCTTTATGTTTGCGGCAGCGGCCACAAGGGGGGACGTTACGGTGAAAAACGTCATACCAAAGCATTTGGAGGCTACTACGGCAAAATTGCTGGAAGCTGGCTGTGAAGTGGAGGAATTTGACGATGCAGTCCGTGTAGTGGCGTCAAAGCCCCTGCGCCATACGCAGGTCACCACGCTGCCGTATCCCGGTTTCCCAACGGATATGCAGCCACAGATGTCTGTCGTCCTGGGGATTGCCCAGGGAACCAGCACGGTGACGGAAAGTATTTTTGAGAACCGCTTTAAGTACGTGGATGAACTGACGCGCATGGGCGCGGATATTAAGGTGGAGAGCAATATTGCCATTATCAATGGGGTGAAGGGCTACACCGGGGCAAGGGTCAGCGCGCCGGATTTGCGGGCCGGGGCTGCGTTGGTGATTGCAGGGCTGTCTGCGGAAGGCGTTACAGTTGTGGACGATATCCATTTTATCCAGCGGGGCTACGAGTCTTTTGAGCAGAAACTGGAGAACCTTGGCGCCCAGATTGAACGTGTCACTACGGAAAAGGAAATACAGAAGTTCCAGTTTAAGGTTAGCTGAAAGGTGGAGTTTGGGGTCTGCCCGGATGGGCAGCCTAAAGGCATCAGGGGTTCGCGCAGAAACTCTGCCCTGTCATGTGGATAAGTCAGGAAATAGAGAGAAAACAGGAGAAATATAAAGGAAATTGCAGTTGTTAAAAGAAGAATTAATAAAAGCTGCGGCGAAAATTCCCAGCAGCCCCAGCAGGTGGCGGCCCGAAATTTTTGCAGCAGCTTTTGGTGAGCCTTTCGGTAAGCCAGCCCGCCAAAAGCTGAAAATTTCAGGAATTTTTCCCATGCAGGCAAATATACCCAGGCTTTTTAGATGATTTTTATAATTTCCCAATCTGGGAGGTTCAGCATATCTACTACAGAACCGTCGTCCATCTGGAGCATAGGGCGGGTCAGGTGCTTGGAATTAATCATTACCACATTTGCGCTCTGGCCGTTATTTAACAGCACCCGGTTGTTTTGGTATGTATTTGCAATCCGGTTTAAAAAGGTCAGGATATATTTCGGGCTGTAAAGCTGCAGGCCGTCCTTTTCAAACATTCCGATTGCCTGGAAGGGGCACAGGGGCGAACGGTAGGAACGGGCTGCTGTCATGGCGTCGTATACGTCGGCAATGGCAATGATTTCTGCAAAGTCGTCAATCTCATTGGCCTTTAACCCTTGTGGGTAGCCGGAGCCGTCGCAGCGTTCATGGTGCATTAAGGCAGCCTTTTTGATGCGTTCGTCGATAGGCAGCTTTTCCAAAAGCTTATAGCTGGCGGTTGGGTGCTGCTGGATTAAGGCAAATTCCTCGTCCGTATATTTTCCTGGCTTATTCAGGATTTCATCCGGGATCTGGACCTTGCCAATGTCGTGGAACAGGCCGCAGAGCACTAAAATGTCTAAGTCCTCCTGGGGAAACTGCATCCATTTTCCCATTTGGCGGGCAATCAGCGCCACATTCAGGCAGTGGGAATAGACACTGTCGTCGTCTAAGCGCATATTGTGCATTTTATCAAAGAAATCTATGGTAGTTTTCGTCATGCCGGCCAGCATGTAGCAGCTATCCAAAATCCGCTGCAGGTCTACCGGATCTTCAGGGTGTTTGATGATGCTGTCAAACAGGCTGCGGATGTTGTAGGCTTTCTTTTGGTATTCTATCTGGTATGCCATAAATTCTGGCTGTGCCTTTATTTTCTGTGCGTAAGATGGGTTGGACGCCCTGCTTTTGCTTGGAATGGCTACGGCAGGCTCCTTTATTGGTTCCGCAGAAGCCATGGGAGCGGCTGTTTCCGGAAGCGGTTCCGCTGGGACAGAGCCTATCCCATAAAATGTGAGCCGGGAAATTAACTCTGAGGTTAAAGCAGTCCCGGCCTCCATAATCATTTGCCCGTTGTCAGTAAAGATGGTTTCAGTCACCTTCATGCCGGGCTGCAGTTCGCTGGTTGGGTAGTTTTTCATTTGTCTTTCCCCCTGTTTTGGATTTTAGGATATAGCAGGGGACAGCCCAAGGAAAAAATATCCGGTGTATCCGGCAAAACTAATTTTCCGCTGGGCAGTCCCCGTAATTGCTGGGGGGATGTAGCATCCCGGCAGCAGGCATTAATATACTGTTCATTCACTTTCAAGTATAGGGAGTAAGGATAAATTTGTCAAGGAAAAATCATTCAGAAATCTATTGACAGATCGGGAAAAAAATAGTATCTTAATGGAAGAAAGATTAAAAAAACCGAATATTGTTGCACTGGCAGAGCTTAAGAAGCCCTGTCAGGTATTAATTTCTCTTATTCAGAGTGGTGGAGGTACATAGGACCTGTGAAGCCACGGCAACCCCTCTACGGAAGGTGCCAACCTGAGCGAGCAATCGAACAATAAGAGGATTTGATAATCTTTTGGAAAAGTCAGGTCCGCTTATGTTGTATAAGCGGATTTTTTTCTATAGGAAAGACCTTGTCACGCTAAAGCGTGAAAGTGTCTTCCTATAGAAAAAATAATATGCACAGGGTCTGCCCCAGCGAAGCGAGGGTACTCGTGCGAATAG
>OFHA01000254.1_pt1 | contig 48330 bp, 34 predicted proteins | sample 1521891 | NCBI WGS metagenome assembly OFHA01 (sample SAMEA3504089, study PRJEB24116) | mouse gut metagenome | biome: mouse gut; feature: mouse-associated habitat; material: faeces | place: Denmark | collected 2011
TATACCGGAGGGGCTACCCTTGCCGCCGCTAAAGCCGGGGCCGCCGTGACCCATGTGGACGCCTCTAAGGGTATGGTCACATGGGCCAGGGAAAACGCCGCCGCTTCCGGCATTGCCCAGGCTCCCATCCGCTATCTGGTAGACGACTGCGCCAAATTCGTGGAGCGTGAAATCCGCCGGGGCAATACCTATGAGGGCATCATCATGGACCCGCCCTCCTACGGGAGGGGGCCCAAAGGAGAAATCTGGAAAATGGAAGAGAACATCTATCACTTGATAGAACTGGCTGCCAGCCTTCTTAGCAAAGAACCTGTGTTTTTCCTGATCAACTCCTATACCACCGGGCTGCAGCCTGCTGTACTCACCTATATGCTGAATTGCGCCATTGTTAAGGCAAGGGGCGGGCAGGCGGTATCCTCAGAAATCGGTCTGCCGGTAAGGGAAAGCGGGCTGGTCCTGCCCTGCGGGGCTTCAGGCCGTTGGACGCCCAAGGCCTAGCCAGCCCCAGGCACTTTCCACCCAGGCCCCATACCCCGGGACCAGCCTGGCAAGAAGGTTGTCCCGAAAGTAAATATATGGCGCATGTTCCGGGAAATGCAGGTACATCCCATGCCCATAAACTGCCAGCATACAGATTACCAGCAGGGCAAGGGCCGCCCCCATTTTGGGGGCTTTCTCCCCTTTCCCATAACGGTAGGACCCGCAGTAAAGCAAAAAAGCCAGCACCGGGAATACAGAAGGGTTGGCCAGCGCCGCCTGCCCGGCCTGCCCCCTGGCAAGGCTGAAAAACGCCCTGGTAAGGCCACAGCCCGGGCAGGGAATCCCTGTGACCACCAGTTGGGGGCACAAGACACCAAACAGAAAATGCGCCGCTGCAAAATATCCCAGAAAAATTATTCCCGCCCAGTAATATTCCCGGATATCCGCCCCTACCCTACTTACGGTTTTTCTTAACTTTGACATTGTCAAACTTCTCTAACAGGCGGTTCACATCCTCAATCCTGCCCACCACCATCAAATGCTCCTTATCGTCAAAGACCTTATCCGCCATGGGCAATAGCTGGGTATCCTCCCCCTGCTTAAAGCCCAGGATACTCACCTTGTACCTGGCACGGAAATTCACATCCTTGATGGTCCTGCCCACCCACTCAGCCGCCACAGGGATTTCATAAATAGAATACTCATTGTTTAGCTCAATATAATCAAACACATGGTTGGAGCTGTACCGGAACGCCGCTTTCTCCGCAATATCCCTGTCGGGATAAATTACTTCATCCGCCCCGTTGCGCAGGAGGAACTTGGCCTGGATATCCCTTGTGGCCTTGCTGACCACATACTTTGCCCCATTTTCCTTCAGCAGGGACGTGATTTCAAGGCTGCTCTGGAAATTCGTGCCAATGCACACAAAGCAAATATCAAAATTGTTCACGCCAATGCTCTTTAGCACCTCCACATTGGTACAATCCCCAATCTGCCCGTTGGTCACAAAGGGCATCATGGCTTCCACATTGTCTTCCTTCACATCAATTACCATAACCTCATTTTTCAGTTTCACCATCATCCTGCAAAGATGCTGCCCAAACCTGCCAAGTCCTACGATCAATACTGATTTCATCTCACACCTCTCTAACCAATCATAATTTTTTCAACGGGAAGCTGCACCGGGGCAACCTTCTTCCTCTCAGTAAAAGACAGGGCAAAGGACATGCTCCCAATCCGCCCGCAATACATCAGCAAAATCACCAGAATCCGGGAATCCATCGCCAAATCCCTGGTAATCCCGGTACTCATCCCCGCTGTCCCTATAGCGGAGAACACTTCAAACATCACATCCTCCACAGGAAGCTCCGGCTGCTGGAAGCAGATATAGATCACGGAAAACACCGCCATCAAAAGGCTGATAACCACTACATTGCTTGCTTTCCGTATCACATCGTCGTCCAGCCGCCTGTGAAAAATATTCACGCCCTTGCTTTCCCTTAGGTTAGACCACACATAAACCACCAGCACCAGCATAGTGACTGTTTTGATCCCGCCTGCCGTGGAGCCCGGGCTCCCCCCGATAAACATCAACACCATGGTAAGGAGCTTGGAAGCGCCGGTGAGTGCCCCTGTGTCAATGGTGTTAAAGCCCGCAGTCCTTGGGGTGGCGGAGGAAAATGCCGCAGACAGCAGCTTCTCCTTCATGTCCATGCCTGCCATCAGATTGTCCTTTTCAAACAGGAGGAACAGGACCGTCCCCCCTGCCAGGAGGACTACCGTTCCCAGCAGGGCCATCTTCGTGTGAAGCATGTACTTTTTCACATGGATTCCCTTTTCCCTGATATCGCTCCATACAAAAAAGCCGATTCCTCCCAGGATGATCAGGGCCATCAGCACCAGGTTGACCAGGACATCCCCATAAAATGCCACAAAGGAGGAGTAGGCACCATAATGCCGGCCCATCAGGTCAAAGCCCGCGTTACAAAAGGCGGACACAGAATGGAAAGCCCCATAAAACAGCCCCCTGCCCAATCCAAAAATAGGGATAAAACGCGCCGCAAGCAAAACCGCCCCAACGCCTTCAAACAGCAAAGTCCCCATAAACGCCCTTTTCACCAGGCGGATAATGCCCCCCATCTGCATGTAATTCATGCTTTCCTGCAAAAGCCCCCTTGCCCGCAGGGAGATCCTCTTTTTCAGCGCCATGGCAAGGACAATTCCCATGGTCATAAACCCCAGCCCGCCCACCTGGATCATTATTATCACAAAAAACTGCCCCAGCCCTGTCCAGTGGGTGGAGGTATCCGCCACCACCAGCCCTGTCACACAGGTGGCGCTGGTGGCGGTAAAAAGGGCAGTGAGAAACCCTGTCTCCTGCCCGGGGGCAGTAGATGCCGGAAGCATCAGCAGGAGAGTCCCCGCCAGGATCACCGCAAGATATCCCATGGCAATGATGCGCACATAAGTAAGCCTGTTGATTATTTTATTAAAAAACTTCATCCCAAACCTCATTTCTGAATCCTTTTCCCCGGAACCGGCACGCTGCCAGCGCATTACCCCCCGGCCTTGTTGAACTCTTTTTATTCTATACCAAACGGATGGCAAAATCTACTATATTTTTTCTGTAAAATCCCGGGGAAGAAGCCAGGGTTTCTGTAAATGGAAGAAAAATTTATAGGAAATTTTTGATAAATGGTGTATAATAAGTCCCATAGCGATTCTAACAAATACAAAAGGAGTAACCAGCCATGCCAAAAATCATTTTAACCGGCGACAGGCCTACCGGCCGTCTCCATGTAGGCCATTATGTAGGTTCCTTAAAAGAACGTGTGAGATTACAGAATTCCGGTTTATACGATAAAATCTTTATTATGATTGCCGATGCCCAGGCCCTTACAGACAATGCGGAGCAGCCGGAAAAAGTCCGCCAGAATATTATAGAAGTCGCCCTGGATTATTTATCCTGCGGGCTGGACCCCAAGCTGTCCACAATGCTGATCCAGTCCCAGATCCCGGAGCTGTGCGAGCTTTCCTTCTATTATATGAATCTGGTGACGGTTTCCAGGCTCCAGCGCAACCCCACTGTGAAAGCGGAAATCCAGATGCGCAATTTTGAAGCCAGCATCCCTGTGGGCTTTTTTACCTATCCTATCAGCCAGGCGGCGGATATTACCGCCTTCCGCGCCACCACAGTGCCGGTAGGGGAAGACCAGCTTCCCATGATAGAACAGACCAGGGAGATCGTCCGCAAGTTCGCCTCCATCTATGGGGATGTGTTGGTGGAGCCGGAGGGAATGCTTTCCGGTAATAAGGCATGCCTGCGCCTGCCCGGCATTGACGGGAAAGCAAAAATGAGCAAATCCTTAAACAACTGCATTTATCTTTCCGACAGCGAAGAGGAAGTGCGCAAGAAAGTCATGTCCATGTTCACTGACCCCAACCATCTGCAGGTTTCCGACCCGGGACAGGTGGAGGGCAACCCGGTATTTATTTATCTTGACGCTTTTTGCCAGGAAGGGATGTTTGAGGAATACCTGCCTGAATATGCCAGCCTGGAAGAACTAAAAGCCCATTATACCAGAGGCGGGCTTGGGGATGTGAAGGTAAAGAAATTCCTGGACAAAGTCCTCCAGGAAGCCCTCTCCCCCATCCGCGCCAGAAGAAAAGAATGGGAAAAAGATATCCCCGCCGTTTACGAGATCCTCAAAAAGGGCAGCCAGGAAGCCAGGGAAACGGCTGCCAGGACCCTGGACGATGTAAAAAAAGCCATGAAGATCAACTACTTTGACGACCAGGCGCTGATTGCCGGGCAGGCAAAGAAATATGCTGTAACCGAGTAGGGAAGGTTAACATCCCTGCGCATAAAAAAACCCCAGGCGGCCAAGGCCATCTGGGGCTTTTTTGCCTAAGGGGGATCCTGCCTGGTTAACAGATGATGTCCATATACTTCATCCGCTCCAGGGAATAAGGGGTCCTGATACGCCGCCCTTCCATCCCCCCAAGCAGCCGCCCCAGCTCTTCCATGGCCCGCGCAGATATGCCCGCAAAGTCCTGGCGCACCGTGTTCATCTGCATCCCCACATATCCCATAAGGATAATACCGTCAAAACCACATACAGGACGGAAAATATCCATCTCCGTCAGTGCCTTCATAGCGCCAATCGCCATCAGGTCAGAGGCACACACTACTGCATCAATACTTTCCCCATACTTCATGGTAAGGTTACGCGCCTGGAGCTCTGAAAAATCCCCTCTCCTTACCACCATGGAAAGCCCCAGTTCTTTGGTCAGCTCTTCCATGGCAAGAAGCCTCTCATCCGTCACATAGCCGTATTTCTCCCCTGCAATATAAAGCACCCGTTTACAGCTATTCTCTTCTATGGTCTTTTTCGCCACGTCATACTGCGCTTTCCTGTTGTCAACCCCAACAGAGGATGTATTTTTATTGACAATGGGCGCATCCGTGACCACGCACTTAAACTTCTGGCTTTTGATCAGTTCCTGGAGCACTGTATCCTTCTTGGAAATGCCATATATAATAATCCCTGTAATACTCTGGGATTGCAGATACCTGACCAGCTCTTCCGCCGTCTTACTTTTAAACATGGAAAAGAACAGCGTAATGACATCTAAATTCAGCTCCATTGCCTTGTTGATCGCCCCCTGGATATACTGCATGTCAATCTCGTCTATTGCCTGGGTTTTCATGTTCAGGTTCACAAGCAGCGCCACACGCCCCGCATGTTTGGAAGAAAGGGCGGCGGCAACCGAGTTGGGGACAAAGTTCAGTTCCTCCACCGCTTTATTTACTTTCACCCTGGTCTCTTCACTGACATTGGGATAACTGTTTAAAACCTTGGATACTGTGGAGATCGCTACGCCCGCACGCCTCGCCACGTCTTTAATTGATACCATTTATTGCCTCCGCCTACGTTCCAATAGGCGTATTCCTATTTTGCCGCGCCTCTGGAAAACGATTTCTTATCCATAATAATAGAAATCTCCTGAAAAGGCAAGCTAAATTTTTCCAGCAGTCCCGCCGGGCTTATAAAAAAAGAACCAGCCCACCGGCCAGCCCTTATGCTCTGTTCTTATCGATCTAAGACCCTTTCAATAATCCGCTCCACCTCATCTTCCTGATAAGGCTTTAGGATAAACTCCGCTGCCCCATCCCTGATGGCCTGGATCATTTTATCCTTCTGGCCTGCGGCCGTTACCATAATGACTTTCGCATCCTTATCATGGCTTTTAATCTTTTGGAGCGCCTCAAGCCCATCCATTTTGGGCATAGTAATATCCAGCGTCACCAGCTCCGGGTAAAGCTCCAGGAATTGCTGGTATCCTTCCTCCCCGTCTGTACCTTCCCCCACAATGGTGTGGCCTAAATTCTCCAGTACCCCCTTTAAAATCTTACGTGATGTCCTGGAATCATCCACTATTAAAATATTCGCCATACCCTTACCTCCGTCCCAAAGGGCCGCCTATGTTCACTGCCTTGCCTGAATTCTGTCATCCATTGCAATAATCAGGTCTACTTTATGCCCTTTTATATGCAGTGGGATAATCATCATATTTTCACTGGCAATATCGCCTTCCTCCACCAAAAGCTCCGGCGGGCAAAGCTGGGAACTCACCCCTCCACGGCTTAAGCTGCTGGTGTAGAGGCCATTAATACAGTTTACCAGTTCCCCTACCGCATCCAGTGCATCCCTGTCCACCTTCTGGAATTCTTCTTTGCCAAAAATACTGGCTACCATAAGGATTGCCTCATCCTCCCCTGCTATGCCGCAGGTGTAACTGTACTCCCCTTCCACATACTGGAGGGCACAGTGGCATTCCCTGTACTGCTTTGTCCGGTAAGCCTGGTCCAAGTAGGTATCAGAGTCCACACAGCGCATAATTGTCCGCAGCGCCGTACCTGCCACATTCAAATAACTGTCGCTGTTGGCCGGAATATAAAGGGGCAGGATCCTGTCCACATCGTCACTTTTAATATCCTCAATGTCAGCTATTGTAAGCTGGTGTTCCCGCTGGAAATCCATCATATACATTTCCAGCTGCTCTATGCTCATAAGCTGCTGGTTCTCCAGCGCCTGCGCAAAAACCAGGTAGGCGTTGCCCTGCTTGGCAAGAAGCCCTTCCACCTCCCACTCTGTCAGATACCCTTTCTCCACTGCAATGTCGCCAAAGCGCATATCCATCACCGACTGCAGGTTGTTTATTCTCTCAGCTTCTTCCGGCATCAAAAGCCCTTCCGCTACTGCTATCAGCCCCAGCTTCACACGGGTCCTGCGCTGCTCTTTCATCAGGTCGTTAAGCTGTTCATATGTAATAAGCCCGTTTTCCAGCAGATAATTTCCCACAATACTTGAAACCATTTTCTATCCTCCTGTATATAAGGAGCTGCCGCGGAACCATACCTCCTGCTGCAGCGGCGCAAAATCCTGCACTGCCAATTGGATCCGGGACAATTCCCTACTTACTATTAAGAATAATATATTTCTTAATGATAGTCAACAAAAAAACTTTAAACTGCCATAAAATTGTAACTCCTTTTCCCTGCCCCTCCTTCCGGGACAAAAAAGGTGCAAAGCCCCTGTGGCATTCCGCCAGGCTTCACACCTTTTCATTTCTTATGGGAATTCATTTCCTTTAGGAATTCATTTCCTTTATTACCAGATGGCGCGGCAGGCCGTTTACAAATACGGGAAGCAGTTCACCCATAATAAGGGGCCTTGCATACTTGATATACCCGTCGTTCAACCCGCAGCCATCCTCTGTGATCCACTCATCCGGCACAGGGCGCTCCACATTTGCAATAGCGTGGATATCATAAGCGCTGGTACCGCACTGGTAAGGCTCGTCCCCATTCCTGTCCAGGGTAATCATCATGCCGGTCTTTCCTTCCTCGGCAGCAATCACTGCGTCATGCCCTACCTGGAAAGCTTCGTTTATGTCCGTAAGGGAAGCAAGGTGGTTGGCAGCACGCTGAAGGGTGGAGAACTCAATCGCCCTGGTCTTTAACCCGGTTTCCTCTGCAACAAGCTGTGCCAGGTAAGCGGCAGTACCGGACATCTGCTTATGGCCAAAAGCGTCTACCGCAACGTTCTCGTTTGCCAGCTCGCATACATAACGCCCGTCGGCTACATGGATCCCTTCGGATACCGCAATCACTACAGAGGATTTTGTCTCTGACAGATATTTTACCTTCTCCATAAAAGCGTCCATATCAAACACTCTCTCCGGCAGGTAAATAGCATCTGCCCCGCTGCAGTCGTCTCCCTTTGCCAGGGCAGCGGCAGCCGTAAGCCATCCTGCGTTCCTTCCCATGATCTCTACAATGCAGACTGTGGGTTTCTTTGCGCCAAAGGATTCGTTATCACGGATAACTTCCTTTAAGCTTGCCGCAATATATTTTGCCGCGCTTCCGTAACCAGGGCAGTGGTCGGTAACAGGCAGGTCGTTGTCAATGGTCTTGGGTACGCCCATGAACCTCTGGCTCTTGCCATGGGCTGCCGCATAATCGGACAGCATTTTTACCGTATCCATGGAATCGTTCCCGCCCGCATAGAACAGGCACTCAATATCATTCTTTTCCATGATTTCAAATACCTTCTCGTAGACTTGCTCATTGCCTTCAATCTTGGGCATTTTGAAACGGCAGGAACCTAAAAAGGCAGAAGGGGTCCTCTTTAACAATTCAATCCCTGTAGGGTCTTCCAGATAATCTTCCAATTCAATCATCTTGCCTTCCAGGAACCCTTCGATTCCATGCACCATGCCATATACCTTATTAACGCCAAGCTTCTTCGCAGCAGCGTAAACCCCTGCAACTGATGAATTGATTACCGCTGTAGGGCCGCCGGACTGTCCAACTACAATATTACCTTTCATTTCACGCTCTCCTTTTTAATTATCCTCATGTTATAAACAAAAACGATTATAGTGAACGGCAACCGTACTTGTTTTTGCCGTTTACGATAAGCACTATTCAGAAGTATAGCAGATTCCATTTTCCCTGACAAGTGGCATTCCAATTTTATCCTGAAAATAAGGCTCCCTTTGCCCAGGCCCTTAAATAAAGGACATCACACAATAGATGCCATACATCCCCAAAAGCACCGCCCCCTGCAGACGGGAAGACTTTTTCCGGGCCAGGATAGGGACCAGCAGCACTGCCATCACCAGGCATGACAGGGGCATATCCACCGTAACCGTAGAGCGTTCTAAAGGGATCCCCGCAACTGCGGAAGGGATGCCGATTACCAGGAGCATATTTAAAATATTTGCGCCGATCACATTCCCAAGCCCCACGTTGCCAAATCCCTTGATCAGCGATACCACTGAAGTCACAAGCTCCGGCAGGGAAGTTCCCAGGGCAATGAAGGTCACCGCAATCACCCGCTCCGGCACGCCCAGCCACTGGGCAATCAAAATCCCATTATCCACCAGCAGGTTCGCCCCCACATATAAAAGCCCGGCACATATGGCAAGGACCAGAATCTGTTTGGGAAGGGATACCTGCCCCCTGTCTCCCTCTTCCTCCCCGTCCCCTCCTTCCTTTGCTGAACGCTTAATGTTCAGGTAAGCATAAAGGACGAATAACAGCAGCAGGATGGTTCCCACTATCCGGGTAAAGGCCCCGGTAATATATCCATACACGTCCAAACCTATAAGCACAGTAAAGAAAAAGGCGCTGCGCCAGGCAATGGGGGCAAACTCCACCTTCTTTGAAGGGCGTATGGTCTGGGTGATCCCGGCAATCAGTGCCGTATTGCAGATAATGGAGCCAAAGGCATTTCCGGCTGCAATCGCCGCCGAACCGTCAAAGGCCGCCGTGGTGGATACCAGGATCTCCGGCAGCGTGGTTCCCAGGCTGACAATGGTGGCCCCCACCACGATCTGGGGAATCCCAAGCTTCCTGGCAATCGCCACTGCCGCATCTACCAGCCTGTCCCCGCCTAAACAAATAAGGACCAGCCCCGCCACAAATAAAATAATCGCTTGTACCATTTTTTCCTTCCTTTCTTTTGTCCCAAAAATATTGTTTCCAGAGAAGTAAAAAAAAAATCCTGCCTTATGGCTTCCTTTCCATGTCCGTGTGCATAAAAAAAGACCTCTGACCCACTGAATACGTGTGTCAAAAGTCTCGTACTTCCACTGCCCTTGCGGATACAGCTTTCATGGGAAGCGACCGGCCACGGCTGCTGCCGGGGATTGTTGACCGGACCTTTTTTACTACTCCCTCTTAACTAATAAAAACTTTACCAGAAAATGGCGCCGCTGTCAAATTATATTTCTCTTTCCCTTCTCCTGGCGGGCCTTTGAAAACCCTTGTACCGGAAATCAATTTCTGCTATAATTACAGGGAGGGCAAATTATTTTGTTGTCCATTATAATTGCCCCCGAGAATCATTATCTTTATTTATTTTATGAAAATCACGGAGGAAATCGTTATGGCAAAACCAGTATTTGAAGCAAGGGCAGGGGAAAAAGTTTTCGCAGAAAAGGCAACCGCCGACTGCTGGAAATCACCCAAGCAGGCCATCAGCCGCCAGGTATCCGGAAAAACATACCTTACAGACCAGCGGGTTGTCTTTCTGGCATCAGGGCTGATCGGCACAGAAAGCGTAAGCTGGGAAATTGAAATGAAAGATATTGCATCTGTGAAAGGCTGCATGACGCCGCCCTTTTTTCCCTTTGGTGTTTTAATCACCATGAAAAACGGTGACAAATACAAGCTTGCCTATTTAAGCCGGAAAAAATATCTTAACTGGATTTCAGAGCATATTTCTTAAACTTCTACATAAAGGGCCATTGCCAGGGAACCAATCTTCCAGAAATTGGTTCCCTGGTTTTTATTACAATAAGCCGGCCCGCGGAGCGTGGCGGCGTTTGTTACTGAAAACATCCCCCTTCTTTACCAGCAGACCCTCACTTTAAACAGGTCCCCGTCAATTTCAATATGCAGCCCGCCACCTTGAAGCTCCACAAAATTTCTTGCGATCGCCAGGCCCAGCCCGCTGCCCTCTGTGTTCCTGGCGCTGTCTCCCCGCACAAACCGCTCTGTAAGGTCCTCCGGCGCCACATTCAGCTCTGCGGCGGACATATTTTTCAGTTCAATGTCAATTCCCGTTTCCGTCTTTTCCCCATTCACATAGACCCTGGTGTGGGGCATGGCATATTTGATGATGTTCAAATAAAGGTTCTCAAATACCCGGTAGGTTTTCTGGCTGTCCAGCTTCAAAACCACCTTTTCCTCCGGTAGCCTGAACCTAAATACCAGCCCCGCCTCCTCCACCTGGTCCTCATATTCCAGGTAAACCTGGCGCATCAGGTTGCAGATATCCACATCCACAGGATTTAAGGAAATATTGCCGCTGGTGGCCTTGCTCACCTCAAACAGATCTTCTATCAGGAAATTCAGCCTTTCGGACTTCTTTTTCAACACCCCTAAGTATTCCCTTCTTTTTTCCGGGGAAAGGTTTTCGTCCTCCAACAGCTCGATATAAGTTGTGATGGCGGTAAGGGGGGTTTTTAAATCATGGGAAACGTTTGTAATCAGCTCTGTCTTCATCTTCTGGCTTTTTACCTCCTTATCCACCGCCGCCTTAAACCCGTTCTGTATCCGGGAAAGCTCTTCCTTGTAGGATTCAAATACCCCCCAGTCCTCCTCAAACCGTGTCTGCAGGTTGCCGTCCGCAATAGAACGGGTGGCGGCAAAAAGCTTTTGGTACTGTTCCTGTATTTTCTTCACATATTTTTTCAGGAGGAAGTATAAAAGCACAGTGTATACGGCCAGCGCCGCCCAGCCAAATACCCACATGGCGGAAATCGCCGCAAGCAGGGTAAAATTGATAAAAACAATCTTTATGATGGCTTTCTCCGCTTTCCCCCCCAGGTCCACATGGAGAAATTGATATTTCAGCTCTTCCCTTTTTCTTTTCAGCCAGCGCCCGGCCCCCATTACCAGCTTTATGCACAGACTGCGTTCTTTCAAAAAGGCAACAGGCCCCATATCAAACACCTCCCCCCAGGTGGTGGCAAGGTAGTACCAGAAACCGAATAAAAGGTACAGCGCCACCATATTGACTAATATGGCCAATGCCGGATAGCATATGGCAGGTACAAAGGACAGGTACTTTTTAAATACCTCCGGGAAGAAACCGCTGTGGGTATAGCACACCAGCCCCACCACCGGGGGGCAGTCGCCCAACGCCCCCAGATAAAAGCCCAGGGCCACCAGGCCAGCTTCCAGATATAATCTGCAGATCCCCAGGCGATGGAGGCAATATCTCTTGTCCCTGGTGATGGCCAGGGCAATCAGGGCAAGGGCTGCTAAGATAAACAGATAGGCACGTACAATCCCTGCTTCCAGGTACGCCCTTTTCATTTCAATCCAGTAGGTCCGGGCAAAAGCATTGTTTTTATTCCACAGTGCTTTCATCTGCTCCTTCTGCTCCTGGGTGAGGGCATAAATAAAAGTGCAGTCCCTGGGCTTATCTATAAGCCCCAGGTTGATTTTTTCCCCGTTTTCAAAATAGTATACTTCGGAATAGCTATAATCCATATACTCCATAAAAGTATCCCTGAGCCATTCCCCGGCCATAACAGCCTGCACATTTTTCAAAAGCTCATCCGGCTTTTCATCCCTTACGGAGATCTCCGGCATATTCCCAGCCTTGCCGTAAGTCATCATCACATAATAAACATAAGGCGCCTCCTCCTGGGAAAGGCTTTTATCCTCATAGAGCTTTTCTATTTTTCTGCCTGTGTTTTTCAGGATTTCACCGCTGCCATGGTCTATGGCGCAGTAGTCCATGGTTTTGGAAAGCCCATTTATAGTTTCCTCCTTCCAGTTTCCCATAAGCCTTTCCATGTCCTTTACAAGCTTCTCTGTCAGGGATTCCGGCGTTTCTTCCCCCCTGGAAATGATATACTGGGCATTTTTCTGTTCCTCCCAGGCCATTTCCTCCCTTTCTATTTCCAGGTAAAGGCCGGAATATTTCACTTCCTCCCCCCCTGCCTTATCCAGCAGGCTTTTATACAGCACAAGGTTGCTCCTGTAAAAACTGCCAAGAAGCTCCTCCCCCCGCAGGCTGTCCGTATAATAATTTGCCGCCTGTTCCCCAAAGGCAGGATAAAATGCCAAAAACACCGCCACTGCCGCCGTTACGGCACCCGCCGCCAGCAGGAAACTATAGGCTTTACTGCTTTTCAATTTTGTAGCCAACGCCCCACACCACCTTTAAATATTTTGGCTCCTTCGGGTTAATTTCTATTTTTTCCCTGATTTTCCTGATATGGACCATTATGGTATCTGTGTTGATTGCCTGCTCGTTCCACACCCTTTCATAGATTTCTTCCGCACTGTAAACCCTGCCCGGGTTTTTCATAAGCAGCAGCAGGATCTTAAACTCCAAGGGCGTAAGCTTCACCGGTTTGCCGTCCACGCTCACCTCCACAGTCTCCTCGTTAAGCTCCAGCCCCCCTATCACATAGGCCTTCCCGTTTTCCTTCTTATTCCCTACCGCCTCCAGGAATCTGCCATACCTGCGCAGGTGGGAATTTACCCGTGCCAGAAGCTCCATGGTGGTAAAGGGCTTAGTCACATAGTCGTCCGCCCCCATATTCAGCCCCATGATTTTATCCACTTCCTCGGATTTGGCAGAAAGCATGATCACCGGAAATTCATGCCCCTGTTCCCGCACCTTCATCATCATGGTAATGCCGTCCATCCTGGGCATCATAACATCCACAATAGCCAGATGGATTTCCTCCCGGTTAATTTTCTCCATCCCTTCCACCCCGTCTGATGCCTGGGACACGGCATACCCCTGGTTCCTGAGATAAATTTCGATGCCCTCCCGGATTTCCTTGTCATCCTCCACAATTAAAATATGATAAGCTTCCACGCTGCCTGCCCTGTCCTTTCTTTTTCCGCCCCATTAGCCGGCCCTTCAGGCCCCATGATGGTTTTTATAAGTATACCACATTTCCGGCCCTGTCCCTATGATTATGCCTCTGGCTTTCTTTTTCCCTCCTTAACTGGATTGCCCTGGCATAGACCAGCGCCGCCTGCCTGGCAATCCCCTCGCTGCCATAGAGAAGGGCCGTCTGCCTGGCTCCCTGCCGCAGGAAATCCAGTTCCTTTTTCTCCAGGATATCCATGATCTTCCTTTCAAATTCTATTTCTGACGCTTCTGTCATATATCCGTTCCTCCCGTTTACCACCACGTCCTGTGTCCCCGTGGCGCGCAGAGCCACCACAGGGGTTCCCGCCGCCATTGACTCCAGCAGTACGATCCCCTGGGTTTCCGAGAGGGAAGGGAACAAAAACAAATCCGCCCCATGGCAGTAATTTTTAACCTCCCCGTTGGGTACTTCTCCCACAAATACCACTTCCTCCCAAAGCCCCAGTTCCCCTGCCAGCCGCTCTATGGCCTGGCGGTGCGGCCCCTCCCCCACCAGGGCAAGCTTAAAATCGCCCCCGCAGGCGTCCTTGCGCAGTTTCAGGCTCCTTAAGAGAAATTCCAGGTTCTTCTCTTTGGCCAGCCTTGCCACAGTGCAGAAAAGATATTTCCTCCCCCCCAAAAGTGCCTTCCTGATGCTCATGCTCTTTTCTTCCTCAGGATGGAAGCTGTCCCCTTTCAGCCCCGTAGGCAGCACGGCCACCTGGCTTGACAGCCGGAGCCCTTCTAAGTGCTCTTTCATAAGAGGGGTTGGGGCGATCACCATATCGCACCGCCTGGTACAGTGCCTTACATATGCGGGCATCGCCCTTTTTAAAGCCGAAAGGCCTACATAATGAAGATACTGCTCATATCTGGTATGGTAGGTAAACACCAGAGGCACGTGATACTTCCAGGACAGATAACGGGCGGTGTCCCCGATCATCATAGGATGATGCACATGGATCAGGTCAAAATCCCCCTCCCTGAACTTCCGCTCAATCTCCGGATCCAGGCTGTTGGGTATGGAAACGCCTCCTGCCACGCCCCGCAGGAAGGATCTGTACCTCACCACGTCCCTCTCCTCCTGCTGCCCGTCATAGCTGGGGGCAAACACCACTACCTGGTGCCCCTGCTCCCGAAGGCCCTGGGTGAGGCGCTCCACAGAAACCGGCACACCTGCTACAAAAGGTTTATAATTATTGGTCATCATTGCTATCTTCATACTTTCCCTCCAGGTAATCTTTTTCAAAATTTGCGCTATCCCAGATATCCCAGCGCCACATCTCCCAGGAAATATCCTGCCCCTACAAATACCAGATTCCACAGGCAGATTCCCAGGGTGGAACTGACCGTGTATTTCAACAGGTTCATTTTGCATACGCCCGCGGGGATAGAAATCAGCGTCCGTATCATAGGAATCAGCTTGCCCAGGAAAATGCCCAGGCTCCCCTTTTCCCGTATCCAGGCAAGCTTTTCCTCTATGGCCGGCTTCTGCTTCGGGAACTTATTCAGATATTTCTGCAAAAACAGCTCCCCCCCTTTGTACCCCAGCCAGTACAAAATCAGGCTCCCGGACAGCCCTGCCGCTACCGTGATCAAAAGCGCCGGGAAGAAATGGATCTGCCCCCTGGCTGCCCATATCCCCGCCAGGGGCATAATCACCCCCGCCGGGAATCCCGGCAGGTTCAAATACTCCAGGAACACGATCACAAAAATAGCAATCCCCCCGTATCTGGCAAAGTACTCCATAATTACATCCATTGTCATATCTTACACATCCTTTCTCCTTTGGAAACCTATATCCGCCCCATTATTTTCCTTCTGTATATATAACGTATTATAAAGATACAATACCTCAAAAAAATAAATACATTCCTGCAAAAATTCTTAAGAACTTCTAAATGAATGATTATAAAATAATAAACCCGGGGATTTGGGGATTTACACTCTTTGGGTTTCCTTCTACGGTTCAACAGGGAGTCATAATTTTTCCCCCTCCCTAATACTATTATAAAAAGAACGTAACGGGGATAGCCTATGAGCTCCAAAACAAAAATTGTTGTACTTCATCTGAAAGAATTGATATATACCGGCATTTTTGCATTGCTGGGAATATTATTTATCATTCTCCTCATTATCATGTTTGTCCCAAAAGATAAAGGGGAAAATAACGCCGTGGAAGCTCCCGCCGCTTCCTATGTCCCAGGCATTTACACCACATCCCTTGTTTTAAATGATAATGCGGTGGATGTGGAAGTTACCGTGGATGAAACCAACATCAATGATATCCGCATTGTAAACCTGGACGAAGCCGTAGCCACCATGTTTCCGCTGCTGGAGCCTTCCTTTGACGGCCTTGCCCATCAGATTCTGCAAAACCAGTCTCTGGATAACATTACCTACGCGGACGACAACAAGTATACTTCCATGGTCCTGCTGAATGCGATCAAAACTTCCCTGGAAAAAGCGGCGGTCCCTTCCCCCTCTGCAAGCCCTTCCGCTTCGCCCTCCGCTACATAAAACGCCAGGGGCAAAATGGAAGGCAGGGGAAGCCCTCCCCTGCCCCTGTGCCGGGCACCCTTATGCAACAAACGCCGTCACGCTACGCGGGCCGGCTTATTGTAACAAACGCCGTCACGCTACGCGGGCCGGCTTATTGTAACAGAAAACTCCCTGAGAAGATAGTACGCTATCTTTTCAAGGGAGTCAATTAGATGCTTATTGATTGTTGCAGACACTAAAACCGTTAATGGACGACCGTCCCTTAACCAACTGACCTCAGCGGCTGCCGCAAAGGCTATTTCATTTTCCTGTGGCGGCTCCTGCAGGGCTGTTTGAAAAATAACAGAATTTCCCAAACCACTCTAACACTAGCACGCCAGCGCGAGATGATTCATCATTTTTTCAAATTCAGGGTCATATCCATTATAAGATACGGTAAGCGGGCGGGTCAAGTCAAGCCCCAGAACCCCGATGATAGATTTGGCATCTACGATGAACCTGTTGTAAGATACGTCAATGTCGAAATCACACTTTGAAGCTGCTGTAACAAAAGCCTTTACTTCGTCCAAACTTAATTTAATTCTACGCCGCATCATAATAATCACCTATCCTTTTCTTTTAAAATGCAAGTCGCAAAAAACGTTTTCCTTTACAAGAAGTAAGATTACCACCCTGCTTTCATTTTGTAAAGTTTTTTTTTCAGTACAATTTTCCAGATTTTTTCTTATTATGGGATTTAAAAATATTATTGGCATATTTACCAAAAATTATACCCGGAACCCAACGCTGCCCGGGCATCCTAAGCTTTTTGGAACTCGGTCATATACTCCCGGTATCTTAAGGGCAGCATATTCCGCTGGAGGGCGCTGTTTGTGCGCTCCTTTATTGCTATTGTATGGAAAAAGCCGCTAAACAGTTCGCTGTACTTTTTCTCCCCCTGGGAAAAGGCATGTTCCACCTGGCGGATTTTTTCATCCCCATAAACAAGGTACCATTGTTTGCCTGCCGGGTGCAGGGCATAGATTTCCCTTTGCTGGTCATGGATCACAAAGTTTTCCAAAGGAAGCCTGTCGGCGAAATGAGGGACGATAAAGGTAAGCACATTATTTTTCGGCCCCATCCTGGCATACAAGATGCCATTGTCCAATTCCTTAAACCGAAGAAATTCTACATGGTAATGGGCTTCATTGGCAGTAAACCTTGCCAGCTCAAATACCCGGTGGATATAAGGATTTTTCAGGTTTCCCATAAGCTCCCTTTTATTTTTCATGGAAAACCCTGCCGCCAAGGTCTTGTAAACCGCCTCCCCTTTATCCGGCTCCCGGGAAGCCAGTGCACGGCAGGCCGACATATAGGCTTCCTCCCCGAACTGCCCCAGAAACGTCCTTGCCACTTTGGCCGCTTTCTCCTTATCCGGCCGGCAGTTCTCGTACACCGCGAACAGGCGGTAATTATCCTCCTCCCCCACGCACAGATGGATCCTCTCATGGGGCATTCTTTTCAGGTATGCGTCATAAATCCCTGTAAAAATCCCCTCCAGGGAATCCTCACAGACCAAATAGTATTCTTCCATCTCTCCTCCCTTCCCTGCCAATAAGGCCCGGGAAATTTCTGCGCAATGGTTGCAGCCGCTTCCAGGTTCCCGGCCCCTTCAGGTGCCAAAGGCCAGATTGTCGTCAAACAGTGACAACTGCCGGTAAGTGACCCCGTCCCGGTCAAAGGGAAGCTTCTCCTTGTTGTCAATAAGATGGCGGGTGATATAGTCCTCCTCCACCTTGGTGGGATACATCATCTTCCCATTGCAGGTAATAAAATACAGGGCACGCTTTAAGGTTACCCCTATTTTTTTTAGGTCGTCAAAGTTCAGGCTCCCATTTCTCCTTGCCCTTACGATCCTCTGGGCGCTCTTTACCCCAATTCCCGGCACCCGCAGTATCATCCGGTAATCGGCACGGTTAATTTCCACCGGGAACTGCTCCAGATGCCCCAGCGCCCAGTCCGCCTTTGGGTCCAGAAGCACATTGAAATTCGGCCTGCTTTCACTTAAAAGCTCCTCTGCCTGAAAGCCGTAAAACCGCAGCAGCCAGTCTGCCTGGTAAAGCCGGTGTTCCCTGAGAAGGGGCGGCCCCCCGGGCGGGGCGGGAAGCTCCTTGTCCGCATTGACGCTCACAAAGGCTGAATAGTACACCCGCTTGAGTTCAAATTTCTTATAAAGGTTCTCCGCCACCATCATTATATGGTAATCGCTTTCCGGGGTGGCACCCACGATCATCTGGGTGGACTGCCCCGCAGGCACAAAGGATGGCGCATGCCTGTAGACCGCCACCTCATTCCTGCTCTGGGTAATCCCCTGCTGGATCTGGCGCATGGGCATGAGGATATTCTTCCGGTGCTTGTTAGGGGCAAGCCTTTTAAGCCCCTCGGCAGTGGGCAGCTCCAGGTTCACGCTCATGCGGTCCGCCAGAAGCCCCAGCCTGCGCACCAGCTCCGGGTCTGCCCCAGGAATGGCCTTCACATGTACATACCCCTGGAAGCGGCATTGGGTGCGCAGCTTGTACACCGCCTGGTAAATCAGCTCCATGGTATAGGAAGGGCTGTAGAGAATCCCGGAGCTTAAAAACAGCCCCTCAATATAATTCCGCCTGTAAAACTCAATGGTAAGCTCGCAGATTTCATCCGGCGTAAAGGAAGCCCGGGGGACATCATTGGACTTCCGGTTGATACAATATTTACAGTCATAGATACATTCGTTGGTAAAAAGGATTTTTAAGAGGGAAATGCACCTGCCGTCCGCACCGAAACTATGGCAGATCCCTGCCGCCAGGGTGTTCCCGATCCCTGTCCCGTCCCCCCTGCGCCCTACGCCGCTGGAAGAACATGACACATCGTACTTGGCAGCCGCTGACAGTATCGTCAGTTTTTCCCCAAGAGACATTTTTTCATTTGCCTTGACAATCAGATTGTTTTCCATTGCTAGTCCCTGCCTGTCCCAAACCTGCCAGGGAAAAACCCTGGGCGAAAACTTCCGCCCCGTATGGCAGGCTATTATCCTGAATGTTTGTAGCAAACATTTGTTCCAAACATTCATTTGCCATATCATACCATAATCAGGCCGGGAAAGCAAGGCTTTTTTCGAACATTAGTTTTTATTACGCATATGCAAAAGAGGGAGCCATTACTTTCCCCCCCGTCTTTAGGATTTAGCACTATGATTCTTTGGAAGCAACTGAATACCCAATACATTGACAGTCAGCATTTATGCTGGCTTTTTTCTTTTTTCAATACTTGACAAATAATTTATTTTATGATTGATAGTATAGTGCTATAGTGTTATAATGTAGATGGGTGATATCTATGGCTTATTTTCTAAAAAAAACAAACAATAAAAAGGGCACTTACCTACAGATCTACGAAAGTTATTATGATCCTGAACGTAAAGGCGGTGCCCATCGTTCCTACAAACCAATCGGATATGTTCATGAACTGCAGGAAAATGGTATGGATGATCCGATCGCTTTTTATCGTGAAGAAGTCCAAAAGCTCAACCAGAAGGTGCAGAAAAGAAAACAGGATGAAAAAGTCCGGCAGATATCCAGTGAGTCTCCCGAAAAACTCCTGGGATATTTTCCTTTCAAAAACCTTAACGATGCACTTGGCTGTAAAAAATATATTGACCTTATGCAGACTGCAACTGATTTCAGATTCAACGTGTTTGATATGACATCCGCCCTTGTCTACGCACGGGCTGTCCACCCATGCTCTAAATCCAAAACATATGACGAGGTCATTCCAAAACTGTTTGAGGCCCATGACTTTTCTCTGGACCAGCTTTATGCCGGTCTCGGATATATCGGTTCAGAATACGAAAAAGTCATTGAGATCTACAACCATCAGCTCAGCAAAAAGCATCCTTTCGATACTTCCCATACATACTTTGACTGTACCAACTTTTATTTCGAGATTGACAGGGAAGACGGTTTCAGGATGAAAGGACCGTCCAAAGAAAACAAAAAAGAGCCGATCGTCGGGCTGGGGCTGCTCCTCGATGCCAATCAGATACCCGTCGGCATGAAACTATACCCTGGCAATGAGAGCGAAAAACCTGTGATGCGCAATATCATCGATGATCTTAAACAGCGGAACCACATATCCGGCAGGACCATTCAGGTAGCCGATAAAGGGCTTAATTGTTTCAACAACATCCTTCATGCCCTCAAAGCCGGTGACGGATATCTTTTTTCCAAATCTGTAAAAACACTTCCGGAGACCGAAAAAACATGGGTACTCCTTGAAAATGATTATGCCGATGTAAAAGACAAAAAAGGCGAAGTGCTCTACCGCATGAAAGAGTGTGTAGACGATTTCATCTATACCTATACAGATGATGCCGGACATAAAAAGACACTGAAACTCAGGGAAAAGCGCGTCGTTACATTCAATCCGAAGCTTGCAGAAAAACAGAGATATGAGATCAACAAACAGGTGGAAAAGGCAAAGGCGCTCAAGGCTGGCGGGGCAAAAAAATCCGAGTATGGCGACAGCGCAAAATATGTCTCCTTTGTTGCTGCTGATAAAAAAGGGCAGAGAACTGATGGAAAAATCAAAGTTGAACTGAATGACAAAGCCATAGAAAATGCAAAAAAACTTGCCGGGTATAACATGATGGTAACTTCAGAGACCCATATGCCAGCTTCTGAAATATATGCTGCCTATCATAATCTCTGGAGGATCGAAGAATCTTTCCGCATTATGAAATCCCAGCTTGATGCAAGGCCGGTATACCTGCAGAAAGAAGATACTATAACCGGACATTTTCTTATCTGCTATCTCGCAGTTCTGCTGACCAGGCTTTTGCAGATACATGTTTTGAATGATGCGTATGGTGTGGAAGATATCTTTGATTTCGTACATGATTTCAGAGTAGCAAAAATATCTGACCGAAAGTACATAAATCTTACCAAAAACTCTTCTTTCATAAAGGATTTATCTGCCCAAACAGGACTGCCATTGACATCCTACTTTCTTGGCAACGGAGATATAAATAAAATGCTAAGTCATAGATTCTGATCTATGGCTTAGCACTACTTTTTTACTTCAACTTCGAAAGACAGGTATTATACTACACATTTCCAGAAACCACAAGATGAATGCCTCCAACTTATGAAAAATCAGGGCATTGCCTCCCACAGCCCCTTGGCCTGTATACTGCAAAAAAAATTATCACACCCCCCTTTAACGTGGTATAATAAATTGGCCTGATAACCAGGCCCGGTTTGGGAATGCGCAGGACCAGCGCAAAAAGGAGGAACATATGAAACGGAATCTTATTTTTCCTATATTAAGTATGACGTTGGTACTGGCTGCCTGCCAAAAGGCCCCGGCGGAAAACCAGGACGGAACCAGTCCCCCCACGGCACCAGGGCCCTACCGCCAGCTCTACAGCCAGGCTGTAGAAGAAATGCCCGGGGATGGCACTGTGTTTTCCCTGATTTATTTAAACGGGGACGATATCCCGGAGCTGGTTGTGGAGGGCCAGGGCACCTATTCCATTTATACCCTGAAAGACAATACCATATTTTGCCTGGCAGATACCCTGTGCACAGTGGAGCTGTCCTATTTTGAAAAAACCGGCGTGATCGCCAAATTTGCCCGCTGGAACGGAGGCGGCGACGAGGGCGGGTACAGCCATTATTACTATCAGGTATCCCCGGACAGTACCCTTACGGAAGATACCGTGCCTGTACTTAGCTACAGCTATGATGCCATATATAACGAAGACGGCACCTATTCAGGGGAAGGGGCTACCCTTTATTACCATATGGGGCAGGAAATAGAGGAAACAGCCTATCAGGAAAAGCTCTCCCAACTGGGGATCGCCGGAGGCGCCGGCACTGCCTGCCTGGAAAATGCCCTGGGGAAGGAAGAACTGAAAAATTTATTGCGAAGCGGTGCCTAATGTGTGATAATAAATCTGTGAGGATTTTATACGTTAACGATACAAAGAGGTTAATTCTATGAGCAGCAATCAGAATTGGAACAACACAGGAGAACAAATGAAGGAAGCGCTGTCACAGGCCCTGCAGAGCGGGGATTTCAGCAATTTGAATTCCTTGGTATCCCAGACTGTGACAAATACCTTAAATGAAGTCGGAAAAGAAATCGGAAAACATATTCCCTTTGGTGAAAACCAGAAAGGGGAAAACCCTGGCCAGGCCCCTGGCCCTATGGAGGGCGATTACACAGAGGATCCCCCGGAGGATGTCCCCCTGTGGCAGAAAGCCAAAGAACGGGCGCTGAAAGAGAAGGGACGGCAGGAGGAAAACTGGCAAAGGCACATCAGCCGCCAGAAAGAGCAGATGCGCCAGCGGATGGACCAGCTAAAGTGGCAGGCAGGGCAGGCAAAAGGCCAGCCGGGAGCCCCATCCCCCAGGCCCAAAGCCCTGCCCCGGGTACAGTTCCGAAAGGTGGGCAAAGTCTCCAACGTCCTTTACCAGGTATTTGGGGGAATCGGCGTAGGCGTTACCGGCATCATTGCTTTCATCCTCCTGCTGGTCCAGTTTGCCGGTGTGGAGACCAATGCAGCCGGATGGCTCTTGACCCTGCTCTTCCTGGGATTTTTCTTTGGCATGATCCAGCACGGCATCGGGCAGCGGGTACGCCTTAAACGGGCGGAACGTTATATCCAGCTCTGCGGCGGAAAAATGTACGGTGAAATCGAAAAACTGGCAAGGAGCACCGGCAGGAAAGCCCGCTTTGTGAAAAATGACCTCCAGAAAATGTTACGGCTGGGCATGTTCCCGGAAGGGCACCTGGACGAACACAAGACCTGTATCATGCTAAACGATGAGGTCTACAGGCAGTACCTGGAAACAGAGGAAAACCAAAAGCGCCTGGCACAGGCGGACAAAGCCCCCTCCCAGCCGGAAGCCGCCCCTGAAAACAGCGAAGGCACCGGCCAGCCGGAAATCACCGGGGAACAGCAGGCAGAGCTGAACACCATGGTAGCGGAAGGGATGGAATGCATCCGTAAACTGAGGGATCTAAACGACCAGATCCCCGGGGAGGCCATCTCAACGAAATTGACCAGCTTAGAAAGGCTCCTGCGGGAGATCTTTAACAGTGTCCGGGAGCACCCGGAACAGATGCACCGGATGCACAAGCTGATGGATTATTACCTGCCCACTACCTTAAAACTGGTGGAGGCTTACGAAGAATTTGACCGGGTAAGCGCCCCGGGGGACGACATCATCGCCGCAAAGGCGGAAATCGAAAATACATTAGATACCATCAACCAGGCATTCCGGGAGCTTTTAAACAACCTCTTCCAGGACGCAGTGTTCGATGCCACTACAGACGCCCAGGTGCTAAAGACCATGCTTGCCCGGGAAGGCCTTACCAACCATATGAAATTATAATAGATTTTAACACCATTCAAATATACCAACTTAATTGTACGGAGGAAAACCAATGAGCAGTAACTTAGATGACATGTTAAAGGAAGCCCCTTCCTTGACCCTGGATCCCTTCTCCCAGATGGGAACAGAGCCGGAAGCCCCGGCCGTGAAGGAAGAAGAGCCCAAGATCCCTGAAGTGGTGCTGACCCCGGAGGAACAGAAAATGGTGGATGCATTCGCCTCCCAGATTGATATTACCAACACCCAGATGGTGCTCCAGTATGGGGCGGGGAGCCAGAAAAAGATTGCCGACTTTTCGGAAAATGCCCTGAATAATGTACGCACCAAGGATATGGGGGAGATCGGGCAGATGCTGGCGGATGTGGTGGCAGAGCTGAAGGATTTCGACGGGGAGGAAGAGGAAAAGGGCTTTCTGGGCTTTTTCAAAAAAAGCAGCAATAAGCTGGAAAACCTGAAAATAAAATACGACAAAGCGGAAGGCAATATCAACCGCATCTGCAAAGTGATGGAAAACCACCAGGTAACGCTCCTGAAAGACGCCGCCATGCTGGACAAAATGTATGAGCTGAACCTGAACTATTTCAAGGAGCTGTCCATGTATATCCTGGCAGGCAAGCAGAAGCTGGAGCAGGCCCGTACCCAGGAGCTGCCCAAGCTCCTCCAAAAGGCGGAGCAGAGCGGGCTGCCTGAGGACACCCAGGCAGCCAACGACTATGCCTCCATGTGCGAACGCTTCGAGAAAAAGATCTACGACCTGGAGCTGACCAGGACCATCTCCATGCAGATGGCACCCCAGATCCGGCTGATCCAAAGCAACGACACCGCCATGTCGGAAAAAATACAGTCCACCCTGGTAAATACCATCCCCTTATGGAAAAGCCAGATGGTCATCGCCATCGGATTGAACCATTCCAGCGAAGCCGCCAGGGCCCAGCGGGAGGTAACGGATATGACCAACGCCCTGCTCCGGAAAAACGCGGAGACCCTGAAAATGGCTACTATCGAGACTGCCAGGGAAAGCGAGCGGGGCATTGTGGATATTGAGACCCTCACCGCCACCAACAAGACCCTGATCAGCACCTTGGACGAAGTGATGAAGATCCAGGAGGACGGGCGCGCCAAGAGAAGGAGCGCAGAACAGGAACTGGGACGGATCGAGGAAGAAATGCGCCAGAAGCTTCTTTCCGTCAGCCGGGTCTCACGGCAGGCTTAGCCCATAAAATATTTGCCCTCCACCAAGAAAGCCCGGAGCATTGGCCTCCGGGCTTTCTTATGGGCTTCCAGCCCAGATCCTGCCTTCATTATCTATATTTTTTCAATGCCCAGGGTAACCTTCTCCCCGTTTACATTCCATTCCTTCATAACCGCAAGCTCCCTGTCCGTCCCAAGCTCATCCGCCAAAACCTTTACGGAGATGGCTTCCTGGTTGGCATTTACAATTTCCGCCACCTTTCCATTGCCGTTCACGGACACACGGATATGGTCCATCACCTCAAAGCCTGCCTCCTTACGCATGGTCTGGATCTTGCTGATCACCTCATATACAAACCCCTCCTGGATCAGTTCCGGGGAAAGGTTGGTATCCAGCACAACGGTCACACGGCTATCCCCCTCTGTGACAAAGCCAGCCTTCTGGGCTACGTCAATAAGCAGGTCTTCCTCTGAAAGGGATACCGCCACGCCATCCGCCTCAAAGGCCAGCGCCCCCTGCTCTTTCAGGGCCTTCATCGCCTCCGTCCCGTCGATCTCAGATAAATATTTCCGGATGCTGCCAAGCTGTTTGCCATATTTGGGCCCTACGGTGCGGAGCTGGGGCTTGAAACTGTAGGTGGTAAGGCCGCTCACATCCTCCTTGAACACCACTTCCTTGATGTTCAGCTCATCCTCCACGATTTCCTTAAAATACCCCTCTAAAGGCTGCGCCGCTTTCACGTACATGGTGCCAATAGGCTGGCGGTTCTTGATATTCGCCTCATTACGTGCCGCCCGTCCCTGTACCACAATGGCCAAAACTTCCTCCATATCCTCTTCCAGCTTCTTATCGATCATGGCTTCCTCCGCCACAGGGAAATCACATAAGTGAATGCTCTCCGGCGCCTCCTTGTCATTGCTCCTTACCATGTTCTGGTAAATCTCCTCAGCCATAAAAGGAATCAGCGGTGCGGCACACTTACAGATCTGAACCAGGGCTGTATATAAGGCCATATAGGCATTGACCTTGTCCTGCTCCATGCCCTTTGCCCAGAAACGTTCCCGGCAGCGGCGCACATACCAGTTGCTCATCTCATCCACAAAATTATCCAGCACCCTGGCAGCTTCAGGGATCCGGTAATTGTCCAGATGCCCATCCACTTCCTTGATGGCCGTATTTAATTTCGACAGCAGCCATTTGTCCATCACAGGCAGCTTTTCATATGCCAGGGTATGGCGGGTAGGGTCAAACCCGTCGATCTGTGCATAAAGGATAAAGAACGCATAGGTGTTCCACAAGGTTCCCAAAAACTTCCGCTGCCCTTCCATCACCGCCTTGCCGTGGAACCTGTTGGGAAGCCAGGGAGCGGAGTTGATATAAAAATACCACCGGATGGCATCCGCCCCGTAGGTGGCCAGGGCATCAAAAGGATCCACTGCGTTGCCCTTGGACTTGCTCATCTTCTGCCCGTTCTCGTCCTGCACATGCCCCAGCACGATCACATTTTCATAGGGCGCTTTGTTAAACAGCAGGGTGGATTCCGCCATCAGGGAATAAAACCAGCCCCTGGTCTGGTCCACCGCCTCTGAGATAAACTGGGCCGGGAACTGGGCTTCAAACAGTTCCTTATTTTCAAAGGGATAATGGTGCTGTGCAAAGGGCATGGCGCCGGAGTCAAACCAGCAGTCAATCACCTCCGGTACCCGCTTCATGGCCTTGCCGCACTCCGGGCAGGTACAGATGATCCCGTCAATGTAGGGCCTGTGCAGTTCTACTGTCCGGGCGGCGGGATCGCCGCTTAACTTTTCCAGTTCTTCCCGGGAGCCGATAGCCCTTTGATGCCCGCACTCCCCGCACTCCCAGATATTAAGGGGCGTCCCCCAATAACGGTTACGGGAGATCCCCCAGTCCTGGATGTTTTCCAGCCAGTTTCCGAAGCGCCCCTCGCCAATGGATTCCGGTATCCAGTTCACCGTCTTATTGTTCCGCACCAGGTCGTCCCGTACCGCCGTCATCTTAACAAACCAGGATTCCCTTGCATAATAGATCAGGGGGGTGTCGCAGCGCCAGCAGAAAGGATAGTCATGCTCAAACTTAGGTGCGCTAAAAAGCTTCCCTTCCTTTTCCAGGTCAGCCAAAATATCCCTGTCCGCTTCCTTTACAAATTTGCCCGCATAAGGGGTCTCCTCTGTCATGTTCCCCTTTCCGTCAACAAACTGCACAAAGGGCAGGCTATACTGCCGCCCTACCCGGGCATCGTCCTCACCAAAGGCTGGCGCAGTATGCACAATGCCCGTACCATCTGTCATGGTAACATAGCTGTCGCAGGTAACGAAATGCCCTTTCTTTTTCTGCTTCGCCGCCGCTTCCCCGGTACAGGGGAACAAAGGCTCATACTCCTTATATTCCAGGTCTTTTCCCTGGCAGGTCCCCAGCACCTCATAGGCGCTCTCCCCTTCCTGGGCCAGTTTTCCCAGCACATTGTCCAAAAGCGCCTGGGCAAGGTAATAGGTGTATCCGTCCACAGCCTTCACCTTAGCGTAAACCTCCTCCGGATTCACACACAGCGCCACATTGGAGGGAAGGGTCCAGGGAGTGGTAGTCCAGGCAAGGAAATAAGCCTCCTCCCCAATGACCTTAAAGCGCACAATGGCGGAGCGCTCCTTCACCGCCTTGTACCCCTGGGCAACCTCGTGGGAGGATAAGGGAGTCTCGCACCTGGGGCAGTAAGGCACGATCTTAAAGCCTTTGTACAGAAGCCCTTTATCCCAGATCTGCTTTAATGCCCACCACTCAGACTCTATATAGTCGTCATGGTAAGTGACATAAGGGTCGTCCATATCCGCCCAGAAGCCCACTGTGCCGGAAAAGTCTTCCCACATGCCCTTATATTTCCAGACGCTCTCCTTGCACTTGTCAATAAAAGGGGCAAGGCCGTACTCTTCGATCTGCTCCTTTCCGTCCAGCCCAAGGAGCTTTTCTACTTCCAGCTCCACAGGAAGCCCGTGGGTATCCCACCCCGCCTTTCTGGGAACCATATACCCCTTCATGGTGCGGTATCTGGGGATCATATCCTTGATCACACGGGTCAGCACATGGCCAATATGGGGCTTGCCGTTTGCCGTGGGCGGCCCGTCATAAAAGGTATAGGCAGGGCCTTCCTTCCTGTTTTCCATGCTCTTTTTAAAAATATCGTTTTCCCGCCAAAACTTTTCAATCTCTTTTTCCCTGGCTACAAAATTCAAATCTGTGGATACTTTCTGGTACATTGCTTTCCTTCCTTTCTGAGAGATTTGGTAATGTGTGCACGGCCGTCTGTGTGCATAAAAAAAGCCGTCCGTAAAAAGGACGGGATGAAAACCACGCTAACCACCTGTTTACCCATACGCACCGATTATCCTACGGCTTAATATGATTTCCTTTAACGGAGGATCCCGGCAAGGCTTACTTGGAAAAGCATTTTCTTTCCCTCCTTTCAGCCCGCGGCTTCGAAGTGATCTTCCCTGTTTCCCTACTGATACCGGCTCCCACCATCCCCGGCTCGCTGTGACCTTCGGAAAACAGATACTGTCTTCATCATTGCCTTTTGGTATAAAATATATTTATTTCTGTGCTCTATACTAAAAATTACACCATGGATATGCATATTGTCAAGTATCTTTCACCACTTTCCATGGAAAGTTGCAAAAAAACGCATGGCCCACATTTCACTGTCCCATGCGCTTTTACACTGTTTTACTGATATAAATTGTTTCGTTGGTTAGGCTAACTGCATAACTTCCTTTTCAATTTCTTCTACATCATCTGATGTCAGTTCAGGAAAAAAAGCAGGTATTTCTTCAACTGAGATTCGCCCCTTTTTTAACATTGTTATCGCATTTTTTTTGGTGGTTTCTCTTGCCATATCTTTCGCATAAGTCCTCATGATCTGCTCATCATCAAATAAACTCATCATAATTGTCACTACCTCCACTTCCCTGCTGCTTAGATACTGTTTTAAAATATTCCTGTCCTTGCAAATACGGACCGTTTCTGTAACCGCTTGTTTTGTCATTCCATACCCTTTTATCTGCTGGTTAAAAACCTTACAAAAAACAATGTACTCATTGATAATATTGTCCTTATCACTTTCATATATTACCTTGGCTTTTATCTCAATATCAATATCTGCACCTTCAAAAAATTCTTGCGCTAAAGATATGATATCAGGTTTTCCCCCTTTATGTCCTGTGTATATCACATATAATTCAGGCTTTGGCATTTTTACTTTCTTGCTTTTATATAGGCTCTGGCTGGTCCGCTCAAAATATTCATGGTAACTCTGTGCCAAATACAACAGTATCCTGATCAAAATATTTACTGTCCATGAAGATTGCGCTTCTAAAAGCAGCAACAATTTATTATTGCCTACCATGACTCCTAAGTCATTATAGAGGTTGTCTGTCAGGACATTTTCTATTGTTACAATCTCCAGTGCATCCTCTGTCGCGTCTGGATCCTCTGGGTGTAATGTTCTATACAGTTTCAGCAAATTCTTTTTGTCCTGGAAAAGGTCTAAAAACACACTGTTTTTTGCGGTACGCTTTACCCTAACTTCCTGTGTCTTTTTTGTACCATCCGGCATCTTATCACCTCGATATCTAAAAATCTGTAGCATTTGATACGATATAGCCTACTCCTGCCATACTTCAATTATACAAAAAAACACCCGTCTTTACAATAAAATTCACATTAAATTTCTTCCTTCCTCCTCTTACGGGACTGAATCCCAAAAGCATAGGGCGTCGGCTGCTGTGGTGTGTCCATACTGCTATCTGCATTTTCCACTCCTTTTATATTTCCTTAAGACCATATCGGAATCTTATTGTTTGTGATAACGGGAATGATGTGGGAGGGATATTTTCCGCTGTAAATTATGGCCGTCCTCCCCGTACTTGACGCGATAAAGATTTTACAAAGACCTGCACCTGCCTCATTGAAAAAGTACAAAAAGCGTTGTAAAATAGAACTGGTCCCAAAAACCCGGCAACTAATTTCTGAAAGGTATTTTTTATGGAAGACAAAAAAGACAAACATATTTACCTGGAAGCCAACGGCGATTTCCGGATGCGCGAATTAGACAAGAGTGACCTGGAGCAATTTAATGCGCTGCTTCAATATGCATTCCAGGTAACCTCCTACGACTTATTCCAGACAGGCTGGGAACAGGATGAGATCAAATACGCCAAACGGCCTATTTTAGAGGAAGCCTATGTGCTGGGATGGTTTTACCATGAAAAGCTGGCATCCATGATCGTGGTCTACTCCATGAAAGTCAACATCCATGATGAAATTATGGACATGGGCGGCATCACCGGCGTCGCCACCTATCCGGAATACACCGGAAAGGGGCTGATCCATTCTCTTATGAAACACGTTCTTTCTTACATACACGAAAAGGGGATGCCCATTTCCTTTCTTTATCCCTACTCCATCCCATTCTACCGGAAAATGGGATGGGAAATCGTTTCCGATAAATTATCCTTTACTGTAAAGGACACCCAGCTCCCAAAGCCCCGTCCGGTTGGCGGGATGGTGGAGCGTGTCTCCCTGGATTCCGAAGATTATCACAACGTCCATTCCTACTTTGCCCTCCAGCGCCACGGCTGCCTGATCCGGGATAGTCTCTCCTGGGAGGAATACTGGCGGTGGGACAACGACGATATGATCGTTGCCGTGTATTACAACAAAGACCATAGGCCCCTAGGCTATGTAGTCTATTATATTGCCAACGATATATTCCATATCAAGGAAATGGTCTATCTGAATATTGAAGCCAATTACGGGCTGTGGAATTATATCACTGCCCACTTTTCCATGGTTGACCAGGTACAGGGGGACAATTACTCCGGCGAGCCTATGGCGTATCTTTTTGAGGACAGCGAGATCACGGAAACCATATCCCCCTATATTATGGCGCGGGTAGTAAATGTGCGGGATTTCCTGGAGGACTATCCCTACCAGATACAGCCGGAGGATTTTAAGATCCATTTTAAGGTACATGATAAGATGGCTCCCTGGAATGAGGGAGATTACATGGTTTCCTGGCATGAGGGGGAGACCCTCTGCGAGCAGGTGGAAAACAATCAGTCCATCAATGTGGTGGAGCTGGACGTGAACACCCTGACCGCCATGCTGATGGGCTACAAACGCCCCTCCTACCTATACGACCACGAAAAAATCCAGACAGAGTACTATATGCTTACCTGGCTGGAGAGGCTGATCCCCGTAGAAAAGCCTTACTTTTCCGACTATTTTTAAACCCGGGGAAGGGGGGCACCCCTTCCCGCCCATGATGGGCAGGCTGCCAGCTTCCGGTGCGCTGCCCTTATGCGCCTGCCCAAAGCAATTCTAAGGGGGTTATATGGCCAGCAATTCCAGCAGCTCCTCCTTTGAGAAGCTTCCGCTTCCAATATTCTCCCCGGAGAGCACCTGCTCTGCCAGCTCTTTTTTCTTCTCCTGCAGCTTCACAATATTTTCCTCTATGGTGTCCTTCATAATCAGTTTGTAAACGTTCACCACATTTTTCTGGCCAATGCGGTGGGCCCTGTCTGTGGCCTGGTTTTGTACCGCCAGGTTCCACCAGGGGTCAAAATGGATAACAATATCCGCGGCAGTAAGGTTCAGCCCCGTACCTCCTGCTTTCAGGGAAATGCAAAATACATTGGTCTGGTCCCTGTTAAAGTTTTCCACCAGCTCTACCCTCTTTTCCTTGGGGGTCTGGCCGGTGAGCACATAGTAGGAAATCTGCTCCTGGGAAAGCTTCTTTTGCAGGTTTTCCAGCATAGAGGTAAACTGGGAAAACAGCAGCACCTTATGCCCGCCTGCCACAGCATTCCTGATCAGGTCAAGGCACATGGAGGCTTTCGCCGAAGGGCTTTCATAGTTCTCATAAACCAGGGAAGGGTCGCAGCAAAGCTGCCGCAATTTGGTAAGCTCTGAGAGCACCTGTATTTTCCCGCTCTTAAACTCTTCCTCAGACTGCTTATCTATCATCATTCTCAGCCTCTGCACATGGGCGCAGTAAAGCTTCCACTGCTCCCCTTCCATATGGACATACATGCATTCCTCCAGCTTGTCCGGCAAATCCGTAAGCACATCCTTTTTCAGCCGCCGCAGGATAAAGGGGCGCACCATTTTCTGCAGCTTGCCCATAGCGTTTTCATCCTGGCCCTGCACTGCCGGGGATTCGATCTCCGCCCGGAAGCGCTGATAGCCATAGAGGAATCCAGGCATCAGGTAGTCAAAAATACTCCACAGCTCGCTGAGCCTGTTTTCGATGGGCGTTCCCGTTAAGGCAAACCGGCATCCCGCCTGTATTTCCTTAACCGCCTTTGCAGACTGGGTATTATGGTTTTTAATGTACTGGGCCTCGTCAAGGATCTGGCAGTAAAAAGCCATCCCCCCATACTCACTGATATCCCTTTTCAGCAGTTCATAGGAAGTGATCAGGATATCCCTTGCCTGGGCTTCCTGTATGATCCTTTTCCGCTCGGGTATGGTTCCTGTGACCATTTTTACCGGCAGGCTGGGGGCAAAACGGGCAAACTCGCTGTTCCAGTTAAAGACCAGGGACGCAGGGGTAACTATCAGTGCCATCCGGTTTTCCTCTGCCCCCGCCTCCAGAAATTCCGACAGGAGGAATGCTATCACCTGCAAGGTCTTCCCCAGCCCCATGTCGTCCGCCAGTATCCCCCCGAAGCCGTTGTGCCGCAGGGTACGGAGCCAGGAAAACCCTGTCTTTTGGTACTGGCGCAGAACAGGATCCAGGCTGGCAGGAACCTCAAAGTCATTGTCCTCTATGGTCTTCATGTTCCTGATCAGTTCCTTAAAAGTCCTGTTGCGCAGGGCTGTAAGGTTTTGCTTGTCCCTAAGCTCCCCGTCCAGATAAAGGGCACGGTACTTAGGGACAGCCACATTCCCCTTTTTAAGCTGGGCACCCGTGAGGTTTAAGCCCTGCTTCAGGTCCAGCAGCGTCCGGATGCCCTCATCCTCACCGTTTACAAAACTGCCGTTTTTCAGGCGGAAATACTTTTTCTTCCGGTCATATTTGGACAGCATTTCCGCCAGCTCCTCGTGGCTCAAATCGGATGAGGCAACGCTCAGCTCCAGCAAATCCCCGGAAAGGGACACGCCCACCTCCACCTTTGAGCTGTGGATCACATTCATCCGTTTTAAGGCATCGGAAACATAGACCTCCCCCAGCTCCTGGAGCCTGGGGATTCCGTAAACCAGCAATTCATATATTTTCTCCTCATCCCCGGAAATGACCATGGCATTTTGCCCTTCATCAAAAGCGTTACAATAGGAAGAGACAATATTTCCCACCTGCATTTCCTTTACAACATCCCTTCCCCCTTTGTCCTGTGCCTTTTTATATACCTCATATTTCTTCTCCCCATAGACCGCCGTCACCTTACAGGTGATAAAATCCTTCTGGGGCGCGTCCAGATAGATTTCAAAGGAAACAGGCTCCACCCCGTAAGATGCCGGGTCAAAATCCTTCTTCTCACACTCGAAACATTTTTCCAGCAAGGGAAGGAGTTCCCTGCAAAATAAAGGCACGTCCTTTTTCGCCAGGAACACCTTCCGGTCCGGCAGCCCCGACATACAGGACAAAAAATCCTGAATCTCCCCAATCTCTTCCTTGTTTTCCCTGTAAATCAGCCCTTCCTTAAAAATAACCACATGGCGGGCGCATTGATACCCGAATACCCCGTCAATTTCAACTTCAATCCCATCCCTGTCCCCTGTTATCTTCATATGCCGGACCAGGTGCTCCTTGGCCATAAGCCACTTGCGCTCCCCCATACCGCAGACATTGACAGAAACAGGGCGTTCCCCCAAAAGTTCAAAAAGCTCTTCCAGCTCGGTTCCCCGCAGGGACAGCTTCCGGACTTTGGAATAGGAATTCCCATAAGAATAGCCGCCGTAGGAATACTGCACATAATGGTTTGCATTTTCCCTTACCCACCTTAAGATAAATTCCGCTATTTTCTGCGATACCGGCTCAAAGGCGCTGAGCATATGGACAAATTTGAGTTTTTTACCATAGGAATACTCCTGGTTCTGTTCTATATTCCGGGCAAACTCAAACACATCCTTCAGCACATACTTCATCTCTGTCCCAATTTTAAACTCCAGGAGCACGCTGCCAGCGTTACACTCAAAAATAGGTTCCAGCTCCACCCTCCCGTAAAGATCCTGCTGCAGCAATGGCACAGTGGCTTTCACTGTCTGGCGTTTTAGCAATTCCTTTATGGCAGGGGTGGTTTCCCTGATATGTACTTTGGGGGCCGGAAGCTTAAATTCCGGCTCCTTTCCCTGCCTTGGGGCCGGGTTTGGGGTATAGCCAAAAACCGTCTGCTGTCCATACTGCTTTTCTTCATATTTCAGGAGCACGGCCACACAATGCTTACAGATTCCGTTGTAGCTGTAAAAAGCCGGGCATTCACAGTAGCTTTCCACAATGTCGTCATACTCTGCATCATAAATCATCTCCACTGCATATCTTTTCCTTCCGCTGCCTTTTACAGCCGCCCTGATCTCAATTTCATCCTCATTGGCGGCCTCCGCTTCAAAGGAAAGGACCTCTCCTTTGCTGTAAATATCATACCCCCTGCCAAAAGTTATGCCATTAGTAAGTCTTTTTATGCTTTTCTTATTTATCACTATTTTTCCCTCTTCAGTGTGTGGTTTACCAAAGGCTCTTTGAACCCCTTCCCTGCCGTATCTTATCCTTTCAGTTTACCACAGGAAGATATGATGCTCAATTTATTTTGCAATATAATTTAGCCCAAATCCATTCCCCAGGCTGCCATAGGCAAGCCCGGATGCAAAAAATGATTCCACTGTCTTGTCACTCCCGCCAATTGGGTGTATAGTATACAAAAGGCCAGAAGCGGAATCATGCAGGTTTTTTATTCACTATAAAACATTATTATCAAAGGAGATTTTCCATGGACAGACAAAATCTGACCCTGCTCACAGATCTTTATGAACTTACCATGATGCAGGGTTACTTTAAACACAAGGACAGGAACGAAACCGTCATTTTCGACGCCTTTTACAGAAACAACCCCTGTGAAGGAGGCTATGCGGTTGCCGCGGGCCTGGAGCAGTTGATCCAGTATATCAAGGAACTGCATTTTTCCTCCGGGGATATTGACTATCTTGCCAGCCTGGGCATTTTTGATAAAGATTTTCTGGATTATCTTGCAGGCTTCCGGTTTTCCGGGGATATCTATGCCATACCGGAAGGGACTGTCATCTTCCCCAGGGAGCCCCTGGTAAAGGTGATCGCCCCGATTATGGAGGCACAGTTGGTGGAAACCGCTATCCTCAATATTATCAACCACCAGAGCCTTATTGCCACCAAAGCCGCCAGGGTCTGTTATGCCGCCAAGGGCGACGGCATTATGGAATTCGGCCTGCGCCGTGCCCAGGGGCCGGACGCCGGGATCTATGGCGCAAGGGCAGCGGTAATCGGCGGCTGTATCGGGACCTCCAACGTGCTCTGCGGGCAGCTTTTTGATGTTCCCGTAAAAGGCACCCATGCCCATAGCTGGATCATGAGTTTCCCTGACGAATACACAGCCTTCAAAACTTATGCAGAGATGTACCCTACCGCCTGCATTCTGCTGGCAGATACATATGATACCCTCAAATCCGGCGTCCCCAACGCTATCCGGGTATTCCAGGAAATGCGCGATGCCAATATCCCCCTTACCTTTTACGGTATCCGGCTAGACAGCGGCGACCTTGCCTACCTCTCCAAGAAAGCAAGAAAAATGCTGGACGCAGCCGGTTTCCCCGACGCCGTGATCTCCGCCTCCAACGACCTGGATGAATACCTGATCGAAAGCCTGAAAGCCCAGGGTGCGGCAATCACTTCCTGGGGGGTGGGAACCAACCTGATCACTGCAAAGGACAATCCCGCTTTTGGGGGAGTTTATAAGCTTGCTGCCATCAAAGGGGAGGACGGGGTCTTTATCCCCAAGATCAAGTTATCCGAGAACACAGAAAAAGTCACAAATCCCGGCAACAAAACCATCTACCGGATCTACGAAAAGGACAGCAAAAAGGTGAAGGCTGACCTTATCTGCCTTGTAGACGAAACCTTTGATGAAAAGGATCCTCTGCTTTTGTTCGATCCCCTGGAGCCGTGGAAAAAGACCAAGCTGCCTGGCGGTTCCTACACCCTGCGGGAGCTGATGGTCCCCATTTTCCAAAAGGGGGAATGCTGTTATGAATCTCCCAAGGTGATGGATATACGCGCTTACTGCCAGAAGGAAATGGATACCCTCTGGGATGAAACCAAGCGTTTCGTAAATCCCCATCAGGTTTATGTGGACCTGTCAAAGAAATTATACGATATCAAGATCAACTTATTGGACCAGATGAGCGAAAAATAATACAGGAAAGGCTGCCCCCTCTTTTTATGGAAGGGACAGCCTTTTCCACTATTCTATGTCTGTCATAAGGTCCAATACCATATCAAACCCGCCCTCTGCCGCAATCTGCACAGGCGTTTCCCCCTCATTGTTAGGGCAGTTATAGTTGGCTCCCTTTTTGACCAGAAAACGCGCCGCGCTTTCGTGGCATTCTTTCAAAGCATGATGCAGGGCAGTATTTCCCTCCTTATCTGCCAGATGGATGTCCGCCCCTGCCCGGAGCAGCTCCTTGATCAAATCCTTATCAGGATAGAGCATCATGGCCGTCATGCCGTTATTATCCGTCCGGTTCACGTCCACACCCTTTTCCAAAAATATGGGGAGAAGAAGGTCTATGTCCCTATGTAGCAGCATAAGCGGGACCTGCCCGTCGTTCCTGGGAATATCCACATGTTTCAGTTCCTTTAAGACCGAACCCCTCTGCTCCCCGTTTAGCTTCCCGTATCCCTTATCCATAAGGGCAAAATGGGCAGGCGTTTCCCCGTCTAGGTTTTTCGCCGTATCGTCTGCGCCTGCGGAAACCAGAAACCGCACCACATCTGCATGCCCAAAAGCACAGGCTTCATGGAGAGGCGTTATTCCCGGCTGGGCAGGCACATCCTCCGCCAGGTTTATGTCCACTCCCTTTTCAACCATGGCCCTAAGCATCCCTATATGGCCCTCCCTTGCCGCTAAATGGACAGCCGCCACCCCGTATCTGTCCAGCTCCTCCATAGATTCTTTTGAAAAGAACTTTACCGCTTCTTCAAAAAGAGCCTCATCCTCCGGGCTACGCCTCCGGTCTTTCCAGGCCAGGATATTGGCCGGGGTACGTCCATCGATCACCGCCTTGTCCATATCCACTCCCAGGCCAGCCATCTTCCTGACCACCCCAAAGCCATAGCCCATCTGAAGGCAGGCATCCCTCAGGCAGAGCCTGTCACCCCGATAATGGATGGGGACCGTAAAGTCAAAACCAACCTCCTGAAAAAGATCCAGCACACCCGCATCTTCATCCGTTATCAGGGCATTGTGGAGAATTTCTGTAACCTCTCCCAGTTCGTCGTCATCATCCAGGTCTGCCTGGTTTATCAGCTTTTTCGTCAGGTACAAGGCAATGGCCAGGCCATCCTTGTCATCCCCGTTGATGCCACAGAAGGCATTGCTGGCTATCTGGCTTAAAGGGAACATATCACCCATGTCAACATCCCCAGGCTCCGCCCCATGGTCTGTGAGTGCAATATACATCGCCTCACTGCGGAAGGAGGCCGCACGGAAAACCGGCGTCTGGCCCTTGTTATTTGCCTTATTTAACATCTCCGGGCATTGCCCCATGAGTTTCAGGGCCGCAGTCTTATGGCCATTGGCCATAGCCATCATCAAAAGAGAATTGCCATTTTCATCCACATAATCGGTTTCGGCACCCTTTTCCAGGAAAACCTCTGCCAGGGGCCAGGTGTAGGAAGAGCTATATTCCGTGGCCAAAAGCCGGGCAAGGGGCGTCAGCCCATTTTCTTCTTTCTTGTTGATATCGCAGTCCAAAAGCCGGGCGATCCCTGCCCGTTGGCCCACGCTATGCCCCTCAGCCTCAGAAGCCAGCTCCAGCCCCTCGAACCTGGGCCAGGCAAGGAAATGGTACCCGTTCATCCCCCTCTTGTCACAGGCAGACCCATCCGCCCCGTGGGCAAGCAGCAGCTTTGCCATAGGCAGATTGCCATACATGCAGGTAAGCAAAAAAGAGGTCAGGCCATTGCCCTTGTGGTCAGGCATGTTGATCTCCTCCCTGCCTATCCTTCCCTGGGAAAGCAGGTACGCCACCGTATCATAAAAATTATGCCATACTAAGAGGTGGAACAGCGTAAGGCCATAGCGCCCTACCGGGGAGATAAGTTCCTCCTTACTGCACCCTTCAATACATGCCCGGGCATCCCTCACCGTTTCCTCGGGGAAAATGTCATAGCAATAAATGGCCTCTTCATGGTTCCCTTCCCACCAGGGGATAAATTTCGCCTGGCTGTACCGCTGGCTGGAGGTTACCAGCAGGTCTGTAAGTTCTTTGATATTCATTACTTCCTCTTTTCTGCGCTGCTTGGCCATGCGCATGTTTTCTCTTATTGCACATATTTTAGCACCCTTCCACAGCACATACAATATCTAAGCAAAAATATGGCCCTAATGTATCAGCCGTCACTTAATGTGGCCGTCCCGGCATAAGTCTTCCATATTCCGTTCCCCAAAAACTGCCCCCTGCGGTCTTTCACATAACGGGGTGCCTCCAGCTCCGGGATCCCGGGCAGGTCACCGTCCAGATATTGTCCCAGACGGTACCTGGCTGTCTCCAGCCGGGCAGCCAGCCCCCCATACCGGAGATCCAGCCGGGACCATCCAAAAGGCGAACATGTTTTCATCCACTGATGCCTGTGGGCGGCCCACAGCTCCCTCACCTGTCCTATCAGTTCCCCAAACTGTTCCGCATCCTTTTGGAGCGCCCGCTTGTCCCCGTGCTTATAATGTTGGTGGAGACGTTCCCCCAGGGCTGCTTTTAGTTGCAGTACTCTGGCCAGATGGAAGGGAACCTGTAAAAACCACCCCTCTTCCCCTGCCATTTCCACATCTGCCTCCAGCAGCCCTGCCGTTTTCCCATAATGGGCATCCAGCCCAAGCCCTTCCAGATCCCCATCATACAATCCCTCCAGGGGGTCCTGCCAGAGAAGGTATTTTGAGGGGTTGGGCGGCCAACGGTTTTCCTCATTGCTGCAAGGGACCGCATCCAGCAAAGCAACGTCCATAAACCAGCCGGCGCAAAGCCCGGTGCATGCGGCGAAGCGGCCAGCCAAAGCCTCCTGGCTGGCAGGCCCTTCATGATAGGCGCTCTCCGCATAATACTGCATTCCCAAAAGCCCCAGCCAGTCACTGCATTCTCCCCCATCATCATGCCACAGGCAGCCATAAGCCATGGGAATATGGTATTTTTTCACTGCTTCCAGCGCCGGTTTTGCAGTCCGGAAGGTATAAGGGTAGTTTACACAGAAGGAGGATACCGAAAGCAGCGGCCCTGCATAGATCCCATTGCCAATATCCTTGTGTTTTTTCATCATTCCGTCCAGCAGGGCCGGATCCCGGGAATAATAATCCCAGTAGATCAGGCTGGCACTCTTGGGAATCCGGGCGCAGATCCCAGGATCTGCCCCTTCCTCCGGATCCAGATAGATATGCTTGGGTGAGCTGTAGGAAAACAGCATATCACTGTATAGGGCGATTTCCAGCCCGTTCTCCTGTGCCAGGGCATCCACCCGCTGGAGGTGGTCCAGGAAAATATCCAGCGGCGGGCGGGAACCGTTTTGCTGCCGGTACCGGCCTTCCCCTAATCCATGGGTTTCATCCATGCCCACGATCACCAACCGGCTCCTGAAACACCGGCTTACCGTCTGCAGCATCTTCCCAATCAGCCCATAGGTTTTCTCTTCCCCCACAAGCAGGCAGGAGGGGCTGTCCTTTACCGAATCATATTCCGGGAACCGGAGCACCTTTTCCATATGCCCCAGGACCTGTATGGAAGGGATGATGCTGATGCCGTACAGGTCCGCCTCATCGTCAAGCTGCCGTAGCTGTTCCCTGGTATAGCCTCCCCGCATATAGCCAAAACGCGGCTCCCCCTCCAGTTCATACACATCCTCCATGTACAGGACCAGGCAGTTCAGCCCCATCAGCGCCATGGAGCCTAACATGGACTTTAAAAATGCAGGGCTGGGCACACTGTTGCGGGAGGCATCGATCATGGCACCGATCCGGGGGATATACATTTTTTCCCCATAACAAAAATCCTCCGTCCCCGGGTTTTCCCGCAAAATCCCCAAAGCCCGGAACAAATGGATTTTTTCCCGGAACCCTATCCGGCAGGCGCCACCCTGCCTTGTGACCTTAAATGCTTCTTCCCCTAAAGGCGGCAGCCTGAAAAACTCCAGGCAGATCTCATCCGCCCACCCGCCTTTAAAATAAAAAGAAGGAAGCCCCTGAATGGCAGATACAATATTTTCCTCCTCTATTCCCCTGATTTCCCTGAACATAATGCCTACTCCTCCCGTATATGGCTAAGGACCGCCTGGGGCGTCCTTCCCACAATCAGCTTTTTCCCGTCACTGTAGCCTTCTTCCCGTCCCTCCAGCTCCCCCACCAGCAGGGAACGGAGATAAGAGATTCTTTCCTGGTCCTCCGCAAAAGAAATCCGGTCCTGGGATTCCCCCGGGTCAACATCCAGCCGGAAATACTGTTCCCTCCCGGATTGGGAAAACCAGACATATTTATCGGACTTGGTAACAATAAAATGATTGGAATCCCTGCCATGGGTATGCTCCCCATGCAAATATTCCCGTGTACAGCCGTTTTCAAGCATACTGCACCCGTCTAAGGGGGCAGAGGGCGTTACACCCGCAATGTTTAACAGGGTGGGCATCACATCCCTCAGCTCCACCAGGGAATCACATTCCCTGCCACCATTTCCAACCAAATGCTCCGGCCCATGGAGAATCATCGGTATATGTATGCTTCCCTGATAAGGATAGCTTTTCCGGATCAGCTTATGGTCGCTTAACAGCTCCCCATGGTCGGAGGTGAAAAGTATCACATTCTCCTCCCCTGCACAGCTTAACTGCAGGGCCTGCAAAACCCTGCCGATCTGGTGGTCAACCTGTGTGATGCAGGCATAATAGCCAATCTGCTGCTGCCGGATCAGCTCCGGGTCTTCCGGGCCGGTATAGGAATTGTGCACCCTGCCGTCCTTCCCCAGCTCCTCCCTGTCCCAATCCCCCTTAAGGGGCTGCCTCAGCTCCCGGTCCTTATACATGTCAAAATAGCAGGCCGGGGCATCATAGGGGGCATGGGGGCGTACAAATGACAGCATCAGGAAGAAGGGCATACGCCTGTCTCTCCTGCGCAAAAAATCAATCCCCCGGGATGCGGTCCAGTTAGTGGGGTGCAGCGCCTCCTCATAAGGCCACGGGCGCGCCATCCAGGAATTGCAGTCCATCCCGCTGTCAGTAACGTCACAGGCAGGCCCCTTCCTCTCTTGGAGCCAATAATAATAATCGTCTGCAACACGCTGGTCTTCCTCATACCGTGTCTCCGGCCTGCGGTAATAGTGGAGATGCCCGTCGTGCAGCTCAATATGGTGGAAGCCCATCATACTCCGCAGGGGATGCACATGCATCTTTCCAATACACTGGGTATAATAGCCTGCCTTTGCCAGCTCCCCCGCCATGGTCACGGGATAATTCCAATCCACCCCGTCAGCGTATCCCACCCTGCCATGATGCTTCTGGGATAATCCGGTATAGAGAGCCGCCCTTGCGGGAATGCAACTGGGGCAGGCTGTATAGGCGTTGGGATAATAGATCCCCTGGGCAGCCAATGTATCCAGATATGGGGTTTTTACATCCGGATGCCCTGCATATCCCATACAGTCCCCTCTCATTTCATCAGTCATGATCATGATCAAATTCGGTTTTCGTGTCATAATAATCCTCCATGCTGCCAACACCTGCAAATACGCTTTCCTTTATGGCGTTTCCTGTTTTTTGTCTGATGCAGGAGACCCTTCCCGGGCATTCAGGGAACGGTACTCATTAGGGGTCATCCCCGTCTGCGTCTTAAATTTCCGTATGAAGTTAGAGGGCTGCGCATATCCCAGCCGTTCTGCAATATCTTTTACTGCCAAACCAGGTTCCCTGAGAAGCTCTTTGGTGTACATAAGCCTCTTCTCCCTGATATAATCTGAAATATTTTTTCCTGTCTGGGCTTTGAAGCGGTGGCTTAAATTGGATGCGGACAGGCCAAAGGCCTGGGCAACATAACTCACATTCATGTCCTCTGTCCTGTAATTATCATCAATATACTGGAGGACCTGCATGATCGTGCCATCCGCCTCCTCCCGCCTGTCTTTTAACCCACAGGCCAGTTCCAGGGCTGTATGCCCCACCTTATCCGCCATCCCTGCCAGGGCAGCCACATCCATATCGCAGCTTAGGCTGGCATAGAGATCCTTCAGTTCAGGGGCATTGGGCGAGATCCCCTGGATCCCCATGAGGCAGTAATTAATTATATCACAATAAATGGAGCCGATGGTAAAAGAAGGAAGGTTTTCGCTGCAAAGGGTATCCGTCAATGTCTGGTACATCAGGGAAAACTTGTCTGTATCCCACTGCACAAGGGAGCGGTAGAGTGCCTGGAGCTCCAGATTGGGATAAAAAAATTCTGCCGCATCCTCTTCCTGATAGACAAAAACCTCCGTCCTGTCCGGGATCTTCTGCTGTAGCTGCATGGCCTGCCGGAAAGAAACCTGCAGCCCCCTGGCGTTACTGCTGGGTTTCCCCGCAACGATCCTGCAAGGATAGCCGCTCATCTCCGCTAAAGCTTCCGCCGCCTGTTCCAGCAGGGTAATAAGGGAAATCCCTTCCTCTTTCCAGGCAGCCAAAAACAGCCAGCAGTTTCCTGCCAGATATTCCATACCGCTGGCTACCATATTGTGGGAATCGGCTATCCGGCCAAACTGCTCCATCACGGCTTCTTTTGGGTTCGAACTGGCCATATGGACAAGCACGGCACAATACCCCCTGGCATCTTCCGGCAGCCCTGCATTGCGCAGATTTTCTTTCAGCCGCCCTTCTTCCTTCCCCCTCTCATAGATCAGCCCAAAAATTGCATGTTGTATGCGGACTGATTCCTGCAGGCTGTCCACCCGCCCTCCCATACATTCCAGGGCATACCCTGTAGCGCCAATCCTGCTCAGCCCCTTGGGGATATCATAGACCCACCGGCTTGCAGTCTCTGAAAGCTTTCTCACAGGTACATAATTTAACATGGCCATGAAAAAGACCAGGGCTCCCCCCAGCACCAGAAGCGCCAGAAAAATCAGCAGAAATAACCGCTGGATATCCCGTATAGGCTGCAAAAGCCTTTCTTCCGGAAACAAAAGCCCCACATACAGCCCTGTCTCCAATGACCACTTGCTGAATAACACCTTGCCATCCCCAAGGCTGCTGGGCAGGCCCGCAGAAGCTACCACTGTCTCCCAAATGGATTCCTGGGCCGGGAAGCTGGCATAAAGCATACGGCCATCCTGGTCCAGTATCACAAACTCTGCATCCGGGCTAAGCCGCCGGAAACTCTGCTCGGGAATGGTAAAGATCACATAATCCGTGTTGGAGTGAGGGACCGGAAGTACAAAATCACAATAATTCCCCTCATCCCCTGCCGATGTCCGTATCTGCCCCGGTGTAAACCATTTCTCCCCGGCCAGGTTCCCCGTCATATCCTTCAGGTCTTTAAATTCCTCCCCAGCTTCCCCATACCGTTTATAGTACCGCAGATTATATGTCCCATGGTTGGTAAATATGGTATCCGGAAAGGAATCACTGTAAAAACCCACAGAAGAAAAAAATTTCTGTGGGGATACGATACTTATAAACGTATTGATAATACCGGAATAGTTAGGCGCCTCCTCCTTGATATTGTCATACTGGCAAGCCTGCAAATTGGCAAGCTGCCCGGCAATGGTGCGCATCCATTGGACATGGGTGACGATTTCCGTATCCAGGTTATTGATCTCTGTTTGGTAACGTTCCAATACCTCTTTTTGATACCGGGAAAAGAAATATTGGTTATAAACCAAAAAAAGGATACCGGAAGGAAGCAGGAGCACCAACAGAAAACTCCATACATACCGAAGCAGCGTTTTATCAAGCAACGTATTTTCTCTATGCACCATAATCCCTCCTGTATCCTACCAGTGTGTTGCCGCCGTATGAGGGGACCTGCCTACAGGGTATGTTTTCTGTACCGGTATCCCCAACCACGCCAGCCCTATTTCACTGAATCAGAACTTACCATCCAGGTAATTTTGTTTCCATGCGATCCAGTCGCTGTATCTGTATTTTTCCAGGTCAACCAGATGCTTCTCCCAGGAGGCATCCGTCACCCCATTCATAATGGCATCCGCCGTGAAATTGGAAATGTAATTCATAAGGTCCGTCTCAAAAGCTGCCAGTTCCAGCGTGGCCTCTTCTGTCGCTATCCGGCTGGGCAGCAGCCCTTCCTCCAAAATCCAGTCCTCCACTGCCGTCACATAGCTGTCACGGGCATAGTTCTGGGGAGACACCTCCTGGTCAAGCACGGGCGTTTCGTCCGGATACAGCAGTACCGGGCAGCTCTGCATAAGCCCATAGGTGTAGCATGCGTTCTGGAAATTAAAGTCTGCCCCCTGGTTCTGGAGCTCATAGACCTTCCCGTCCCTCATCTCCCACATAACGCCTTCCTCGCCGATCCGTGCGGTCTGCTTCATTTCTGTACTGCTTCCCATATAGTCATACCAACGCACCAACGCCTCAGGATATTCGCAGGCAGAGGTGATGACAAAGCCGTTCACATCCCCCATAAACCGGTTCACTGTCCCGAAAACAGTCTCCTTCCCTTCCAGGCCAGGCGCTGTCATGGGAAGCAGCTGCACATACTGGCTGGCAAGCTCCTCATCGTCAATAATGGTATCCGGCGTCCAGGCATAGAAAGAACCATAAAGCCCCTGCTTTGCCTTTGCCATAAACTGCTGGTCAGTCTGTGAAAACCCTTCAATATCAAGCAGCCCCTGGGAGGCCAGTTTATTATAATATTCCAGGAATTGGCGGTACTCATCCGTATTGGCAGTGGGAATCACCTTTCCGTCTTGTATCCGAAAATTATCATTGAAACCAAAGGAACCCATAAACTGGATCAGGCGTGCCTGGAAATTGTTCTGGCAATAGCCCAGGGGAATCTCATCATTAGGGTCCCCGTTCCCGTTGGCATCCATTTCCTTAAATGCCTTGAGCACATCATAGAATTCATCCAATGTCCTGGGGATTTCTTTGTTCACGTTTTCCAGCCATTTCTTATTGATGAACTGGACCCCGATCGTCCAGCTGGTGTGCTGGGTATAGACACTGGACATAAAGCTGTATATATTGCCGTCAGGATATGTGAGTGCAGCAACCGCATCGCCGTTTGTCTTATTGTAGGTTTCCATGATATGCGGCGCATAGGTCTCCATCAGGCCGTTGAGGGGCACAAAAGATTCGTAATCCCTCATGATATCAGTAGCGCCAACCCCGCCCATAAAAGCATCCGGCATGTCAGTAGTAAGGAGAATGCTCATCTGCTCGCTAAAACCATCCCCTGAGGGTACATCTATCCACTCAATATGGATGTTGGTGGCTTCCTCCATAAGCTTCATAATGGGTTTTTCATTTGTGTCTGTCCCGGAGTCCAGGGCATTCTGCCCCCGTGCGATCCGGAGGGTGATTTTATCCTTGACAATAGGCAGCCCTGTGGCGTAAGTGTTGCCGTCCGGCAGCAGCTCCCTCTCCTCTGCCCCGCCGTTATCCTCAGTGGCAGCCGTGCCTTCCGTCTTTCCCTCATCGGTACTCCCCGCCGCTTCTGCCGGCTGGCTAGGCTTGCTTTCTTTGCCACAGCCGCCCAGCATGCCGCAAACCATTGCCATAGACAGCAGCAATGCGATAATCCTCTTTTTCTTCATACGATTTCCTCCTACTTAAATTTATATTACCCCGCTTCTTGCTATAGTAAACTCACATGCGCCCTTTGGCGCCCGCCGCCAAGGCCCGAAAGCCCACGGCTCTTTTTTCGCCTGTTATAGAGAAGCGGAAGAATACCGTTTCCGCCCTGTCATCCCTTGACAGAACCAATCATTACCCCTTTCACAAAGTATTTCTGTAAAAATGGGTAAACGCAGATAATAGGGACTGTGGATACTACAATGATCCCATATTTGATCACCTCCACCATCCTGTTGAGCAACGCTGCCGCCTGGGGGTCAGACTCCATCAGATCCGACGTACTCTGGGCCATCAGCAAGACCTCCCGCAGGTAAAGCTGAAGGGGCTGCTTAGCCCGGTCCGTGACGTAAATCAGCGCGGTAAAATAGGAATTCCAGTGGGCTACCGCAATATACAGCCCGATCACCGCCAGAATCGCTTTGGATAAAGGCAGGGCGATCCGGAAAAAATACTGCCCATTCCCACATCCGTCAATAAAGGCCGCATCCTGGAGTTCCTGGGGCAGGGTGCCGGCAAAAAAAGAACGGATCAAAATAATGTTATAAACACTGATACTCCCCATAATAACCAGCAAAAGCCGCGTGTTTGTCAGGTGTATCCCCTTAATTACAAGATAGGTAGGGATCAGCCCCCCGCCAAAATACATAGTGAACACCAAAAGCCCCATAATGACATTTCTTCCAAGCAGCTTTTTCTGGGACAGGGAATATCCTGCCAGAACGCTCGCTGCCAAACCCAGCATCGTCCCAAAGACCACATAAATCAGCGTGTTCATATAGCTGGTCCATATCCGCGTGGTCTTAAAGATCTGTGAATACCCCAGCAAAGTAAAGCCTTTGGGGTAAAAAAGGAATTCACCTGAATTGACATAAGCCGAATCGCTGAAAGAAGCGATCACCACAAAATAGATTGGGTACAGGACAATCACAAGAAATACTGCCAGAAATACCCGCGTAACCACATAGAATATCCTGTCCCCTGTCCCCATTTTTATTTTTTTTCTCATAGGCCCCTCCTCACCACAGGCTTGTGCCGGAAAGCTTTCCTGAAATCTTGTTGACTGCAACTAGAATGATAAAATTGATCCCATTGTTAAACAGCCCTATGGCGGACGAATAACTGTAGTTTTTCTGCAGGAGCCCTACCTTATAAGTATAGGTAGATATAACCTCAGAGACAGCCAGGTTCAGGTCATTCTGCATCAGATATACCTTATCAAAGCCCACGCTCATGATACTGCCGCAATTGAGGATGAGCAAAATGGCCATTGTGGGCATGATCGCCGGAAGGTCAATATGCAGGATCCTCTGCAGCTTATTCGCCCCGTCGATCATGGCAGACTCATGCAGCTCCGGGCTGACCCCCGTAAGCGCTGCCAGGTAGATAATGGACCCCCATCCTGCGTTCTGCCATACGCCCGACCAGACATACATATGTTTGAACCATTTTGCGCTCCCCATAAAATAAACAGGGTCACCGCCCAATGCCTGGACCAGCCGGTTGACAAAGCCTGACTGGGGCGAAAAAAAGGAAGACATCATCCCCACCAGCACCACAATGGAAATAAAGTGAGGCATATAGGAAACTGTCTGGGCAAATTTTTTCAGCTTTGTGCTGCGGATATCATTTAGGATTAAAGCAAGCAGCACAGGAATCGGAAAACCTGCTATCAGGGAATAAAAGCTGAGCCCCAGGGTATTTTTCACATAATCCCAAAAACGGGGGCTTTGGAAAAACTGCCCAAAGTATTTGAACCCAGCCCATGGGCTTCCCCAGATTCCTTTAGAAGGGACAAAATCCTTAAAAGCAACCTGTATGCCATACATAGGCGCATAAGAAAAGACGCCCACATAAATCAGCGTTGGGAGCAGGAACAAATACAAGACCCAATTGTCTTTCACAGATTTCCGGATCTTTGACAACGTCATGCTGTCTTTTCCGATTCCGGTTTCTTTCTTTTTCATATAACACTCTCCTTTCTGGACAGAAACCATATCCCGGACAATATATTTGGTTTGTCTTTACAAATATCCTAGCATTTTGGCCTATTATTTGTATATAATCACTTATTGAATAAGAATTCATTATTTGAATTTTGGCGTTTTTCCGGTAAAAAGCGGTCTTATTCCAAATATTTATGTCATTTTTTCACTCCTGTACATATTCCCTGCCGCTTCATTGACTTTCCCTCCGCATAGTGATAGGATAAATGACAGAATAAGGAAACGAAAAAGATTCCCGCCAGGGCAGTTTCGCCCTGGCGCAAAAGATGGGCTGGTGATAAAATGGCGTTTTTAGAAAAAAATAAAAGCCCGGGCGTGTGCCCTGATACGGGCGTCCCCTTATACCGGGCGCTGGTGTCAGGGGACCTTCCCGCCGCATGCCTGTTGGCTGCCCCCCTTCTGGAACAGGCAAAAAGTGAAAAACTCCCTGCCCCCACCGCCTTTAACTGCGGCCTGTACCTTTACCAGCTAGGAGAGTACGAAAAGGCGCTGGCTCCCTTAAAGCAGGCGGAACAGGCCCTGGGGGTGCCGCCGGACCTGGGTACCCAGGACAAAAGGCTGTTCCTGCAGGCCCTGAAAACCAGCGGGCAGGTATTTTTGCTCCCCCTGGACCCCCAAAGCGGCAGGGGATCAGAACGCTATTTCCTGATCCGCGTCCGATGGCTGGCTGCCCTGTGCCTGCTCCAATTAAAGCGGCGGCAGGAGGCAG